>Ga0099826_10000778_pt1 | contig 16913 bp, 9 predicted proteins | sample Mtrugardesep15_FD_76830 | JGI IMG/M metagenome (GOLD analysis project Ga0099826, IMG submission 76830) | Root nodule microbial communities of legume samples collected from California, USA - M. trunc garden sep15 | ecosystem: Host-associated > Plants > Roots > Nodule | place: USA: California... | reverse complement strand
CACTTTTGGCAATCTAGGAAGAAGATGACCTTCAACGAGTAAAATAATTGGTCACAAAGACTGGGATGAAAAATGAAATTATATTCCCCGTTCAGTGAAATAAAATAGGAGTGCAACTTAACAGTATAATCAGTATTACCATCATTCACATAGAATTCAACTCCTCCTTCAGGAGTTTCTGCAACAACAGTGCCATCTTCAAGTGCCACCTGATACTTCACTGCAAAAAAGACCAAAAAGACTAATAAGCTGACATAATCTTCAATATTAAAACACAAGCCAGAATAGGAGAAATACAGCAACAAAAAACATCGTTAAAATGGATAATAACATAATAAATCTCAACTTGTTGCCATGTGGGAAGCAAAAGAATTATGTATAAGTAGCTGATAGACTACCAAGGACTTCATCAAGATCACCGGGTCGATCATTCCCTTTCCCCTTCTCTATAATTTTCTTGATAATTCCACCATCTTTGCAAACATCCACCACCGTGATCCAAGAAATGAGTTCCACCTCAAATTGCACAACCGAGTTGGAGTCTTGTGGAATGCTTTCAGACTCAACAGCAGGTAATGTGAACAATGCCACCTCTCCTTTCTTCATGGTGACGATTCCATCATCCAATCCAGCATACAATTCACCTATTAACCCAATTAACAAATAAACAAATCTAAATCACACCCACATTAACATTATGAATTTACTCCTGAAACACAAATAATTCACCTAAGTGCATGTATGGATTCGCGGTGAGTTCGGCAGATTCACGGTGTGCCTCCGTAATTTTGGCAAAAACTACACTTTTGAGCTTCAACAAAATTACGGTGTCACAGCGAATTCACCAAGCTCACTATCAATTAAAACACACACTTAGAGGGTAAAGTAATCTCAACCGATGATGAATAAATCACGGTTGAAATTCCAATGTATATATGATCTGCCTTTCATGTAGGAATTGTCAAATGGGCTTTGGATCTCACTCTCAAAGGCTAGCATTACCATCCTTAACCCGACTCTAATGTCATATTAAATGAGCTTGGATCTCTCACCCTAAAACTAGCTCAAAGGATGAGGGTGCCCAAGCAGGCACGCGCACACACATTCAACAACAGGAGAACCTTGGCAATGTGGGACTCGGATACAACTTCAATACATTTAACATCAACTATTAATTTATTCATAAACTGTTGAGATTACTTATTCTATCATCTGAACCAAATATCTCAATTTATTCATAGTATGATTAAAAACACAGTTTCTTTCATTCACATTTGAAGTCTAAATGATACCCACATAAAAAAATTACTATAATTTGAAATCCAAAGGACACCTACATAAAATTTATACTAAATAACAACAAAAAAACATTTTTTTATTGAAATTACAACAAAACTAAATTATTATCTTCTTTTCACTCACCTTGTCCAAGTGAAAATGTGACAGGAGAATCAGAATCCCTAGTAGAACCCAATTTGGTTCCATCAAGCAAAGTTCCAACATAATGAACTGCATTTCAAAAAAGAAAGCATTAAAGGATGTTAATTAATTTTACATTTATAAATTCAAGATTATAGCATAAAGATGAAGATGATTAAGAAAGAACTAACGAGTAACATGATCGTTGAAGTTGGGGGTTTCCCAACCGTGTCCGCTTTTGAGAAGCTTCTTCTTGATCGGCGAGTTGGAAGTGAGTTGTCTCTCTTCGCCGAGCTTTTGAGGCGGTGCTGATTCGATGACTTCGCCTGGTTCTTCATCGAGTTCATCTTCTTCTATCTCCGATAACACTGCCATCTTCACCAAAACTCTGTGTGTATGGTAATGGAACTGAAATGAAGAAATGAATGCAACCTTCTAAATTATTATTATATAGAGTATACTTTTTTATTTGAAAAATAATAAAAATATCAAATCCATAAGTTTAAAGTTATTTTTTATTCAACGGTTAATAGTATTTTACCCCTGTAATATAGGTCATTTTCGATTTTCTCTTGAAATTTTTATTTATTTTTTATTTCGTCCTTGTAATTTGAAATTTATTTGGTTTTGGACCTTCATGACAAATTTCAACTCCTGAAATATATGGAAATTTTGATTTACATTTGAGGAAATTTCGGTTTACCCCTTTGTTAATTTGATCAAATTTCGATTTACTCCCTGCCATATCATCGATTTTGTACAGTCAAAATTCATGAAGGTTCAAAACCAAAAAACTTCAAATTACAAGGACGAAATCCAAAAAGAAAATTTTACAGGGGAAAAACCGAAAATGACCTATATTACATGGCGTAAAACACTATTAACCCTTTATTCAATATATAATTTTACCGTGTGAGTGAGAAGAGTGGATGGACTAGTAGGTTGAATTTGGTTACCGGTACGAAGCATAAGTTTAATCATAAAATTAGAACATTGATTACTTAATTTCTTGAATAAGTACACCATATTTGTTGTGTGATTGAGTCTTGATAATATATATTTTTGTTAAGATAAATTAGTCCATCAAAATTGACACCGGAGATTAATCAAACTTGAGATCTTAAGGAGGAACATACGTCAAGGTTCCAATACAACACTAGCAAGTAAAACCCAAATGGGTTAACTCTTGATAAAATTATTACATATTGCAAGAAGTTTTGCGTGAGGAATGTTTGTGCAATATAGTCAGAGAAACGTGCAAATCACAAGAGCATTCCATAAAAGATTATTTGTTTCTACACTTGAGATATAGTTAGAGGTGCAATACAGATGAACTCTAAGTCTTGAGAATTTATAAGACATGAAAGTTTATAAGAAATTCTCTAGGTGTCTATGTGATGTTGATTTTGACAGAGTAAGCGCACTAGTAAAATTCACAACAATGTTATGTATTCTTCAAGTCTTCAAGTCCTTATATAGGCAGAGTCTTGAGAGATGTTGGAGAGTGTCAGCGCAACAATTGAGTTCATGAGAAGCTTGATCAGTGGCATTGGAATGTTTCTTGATTTAGTTAATGTCGTTGAAATGTCATTTGAAATTCATTTGCTTCAAATGGAATTATCCATTTTGTTCTCTTTGTCATTGAAGTTCTTTGTTTGTTTCTACACGTGATCAGAAGAAGATAAACTGTACTTTCAGAGTCTGATAATGACCTTCCATCAGAAGACGACAAAATCAGTCAAAGGCTTATGACGTTGAAGTGTCATTTAGAGTCCGAGAGCCTTCAGAAACTCCACTTCTTCAGAGTCTTCTGACCTTCAGATGCTTGACTTCTTCAAAGTCTTCTGCAAGTCTTCAACTTCTCATTTGTTTCAAACGCTCTTATATGGCTCATAAACTTGTTCTTCCAAAATCAAAACTTAATTTAACAATAAGAATTTAATTCTATTGTCATGCACACTTGAACACATAGTAGCATATCCAATTGTTCTCTTACACTTTGGTATCATCAAAACTTCAGAGGAATTATACAAAATTCATTTTGGTTTAACACACGTCAATGCTTTAGCCTTTATAAACCGTTATGAGACATTATGAGTCAAAGAGGATACGAGGTGAAAGAATCTTCTCATTTAGGCCTTTGTAGAAGAGGGGCCTAATTGGTGGTAGGGTGGGCTTATGGTCAATCAACAACAAGTAATAAACATCATTTGTGGCTGCAATGACATCTGGTTTGGCAATGGCCTCTTTATTGATTGTGATGATGGCCTTTGTTTTAATGATTATGATTTGGAATGATTTAATCATTTTGTCACGATATCTTCATGTTTCTGATGATCGTCAATTGCTTTAAGTGAATAGAAATTTTAGACCATCCCTTAACAATGAATCGTTAGGTTTTCAACAATTTTGTCACTTGCTCGATCCACTTCTTACAAACTTTTCTAATAGAGGAAATTGTCTTGGTGAAACCGTCAATCGTGGTGGAAATAAGACTTTTGTAGTTATTAGTCATTTCATTAAGTTTCACCTCATCTTACATTTGTTCATTGTTGATATCTCGTTTTTGTCATTTCGATCATCCCTTCACAAGTCACAAGGTTTTAAACAACATAATGATTTCTCTACCATTTTTTCATAATAAATAAGTCTTTAGCCATTTTTTACTTTTCTTTAATATGTAATAAGACATGATATATTTACTATATCTTCTCTTGTTATTATTTGAAGAAGATTAAAAAATGGCAGAAGGAATTAGAAAGAATAAAGCGGTTGGAGAAAGTCACTATATTGTTTGAACCCTACAAATTCATTGTCAAAGGATGGTCGAAATGATGAAAACTTTGAGATATAGCAACGATGAAAAACAACACGATGAGACAAAACTTAATGAAACGAGTAATGCATACAATACTCTTATTTTCGTTAAGAAAAGGCCGTAGCTGCCAATATATAGGTCACCGCCGAAGAAGTTAGTCAAAAGCGAGCCAAGCAAGACAAATTTATCGAATACCTTACAAAATCACTGTTAAAGGATAGTCAAAACTCCTTCAAATTCAAATGATAGTTTACGAAAATAAATTTACGCAGAATTAAAAAAACACTAAATTTGAGATTAACAACAAATATTGGCAAGGAGAAAACATGTGATTTAAGGTAACACAAATTTTACGTGCACAAACATAAAATACTTATCAAGTCTAAAAACTAAAATCACCTTTGTTTTAGGCGCAAACATATTTCTATACAGTTTAGCATCTTTTTTGTGGATCCGCCGCCTCAAGATCTTTCTTAATGTCTACATTGGCCAAAATAAGTCTCTTGCGCTCGTCTATAGAAAGCTTTCACCATGTGAAATTACTCAACAGCATTCACCTGATGAAAAAAGTAAGCTACATTTATAATAACTCGGACATCAATTTATTATGGATACTCTTATATAACATGTGCTTCCATTTTAAAAGCTTAATCATGAGGTAATATTAATCCATCCATTTACTCGTTTGCACTTAATGCTTTTACTGTTGGGAAAAAAGTTCACTTCAAACCTGATATTACCAGTTGAGTCTAAAGAAGATTCCATGAGCTTTCTTGATGGAGTACAAATCCATTTTAAGTACTGCTTTGTGGATCCATCTCAAGAGCTTTCTTGATGTCGTACATCTGCTTAAAGAATGTCTCTGATCTCTATATGTGCTTGTGCTTGTCTGTACAAAGCTTTCACGTTGCAAAACACAACATCAAGCACCTGATGAAAAGAGTAAGCTACAATTATAACAACATGTGCTTCCCTTTTAAAAGCTCAATCACGAGGTAATATTAATCCATTACTCGTTTGCACTAGAGGCTTCTACTATTGCAAAAAAATTTCAGTTCAAAACAGTTATTACCCGACGAATCTACGAAGATTCCATGAGGTTAATTCTTTGTGCACTATATGTAGAGTCGGCCCAAGGGTAAGGCTACTAAAGCCCTTGCTTCAGACCTAAAAAAAATATATTATTTTCATTATATTATATAATCAAAAAGGCATCATATACATATTAAAAAGACCTCATATGTTTTAGGCTTCACTTACTTTTGTAGATTATTTGGCCAGGCTCTGCCACTATAGAGCCGTACAAATCAGCTTTTGCATTTTGGGTTTTTTTAAAGAAATAAAATTGAATCACTATTATAATTGTAGGCATGTTTGGAGTTATAGGGATGTATAGTCATCCTCAAATGTGTGATTCTAAGAGCCTATATGAGTATGCTTGATCCTCAAAGAGTATCAGAGGTACTTCACAAAGTTGCAAAACAGAAAAGAGCTCGAGGGAAGATACAATAAAAAATGAAAATACACCTAGAACTAAGCAAAACATAAACACCAGTATGATAAGTGTTTAATTAAGTTGTTTATTCAAGCAAACTTAATTTTTCAGTTGTTGAGGTTACTTACTTAATTTTTAAACTATCACTCTTACCTATTCTTTCATCCAATTACTTGGTCATTCGGTTAACAAAATTGATTGATTTTCATAATAGTTTAAAAGTTAAATTAATGCATTTCCATAGTTTAGGGACATTTTAGTTGATTTTTATGGTTCAGTGATTAAATTGTCGAGGTAATAGTTTAGAGATTAAATCAATTGTTTATTCCTTTTATTTTTTTAATCACATATGAAGATAAATGCAAGAAACATTTTCTTTATAACACTATCTCTAATGAAAAATTTATTTGGGTCTCATCGCTTTATATGAGGCCAATTTTCAAATTGTGAGACATACATATATTTCATTTAATAAAAGAGTGAATGTTAAAAAAAACGTTCATGGCATGCTCTACACTCTACATTTGATATCTAAATGACACCCACAAAAAACTTATACCGATAAAAAATAACATAAAAAACATTGTATTGAAATAATAACAAAACTAAATTATTGTCTTCTTTTAACTCACCATGTCCAAGTGTAGATGTCACACGACATTCAGAATCCCTTGTAGAACTCAAGTCGTTCCATCAAACAAAGTTCCTAGCATAATGAACTGCGGTTCAAATAACACTATAGGTTGCTAATTCTACACTTATACATTCAAAATTTTGGCTTAAAGATGAGTATGAGTAACAACTAACGAGGTATATAAAGAGGTTTGCTTGAGATGGTGATACCTCTCAAAAACTCCACTTATTTTGCTCTGATTTATTGTTCATATTTATAGCCAAAATCTAGGTTAAGATCGTTTGTAGATGAGAAAGATGCCAAAAAATGCCAGTGAGATTGTGACAAAACCAAAACTGTAAGGTTGTTGATTGCAGAAAATGGACGCATAGTTGCATGTGATATTTGGACTTTGGAGCACAAAAATGGAATTTTCAAAAAAAAAGAAAATGGAAAGTTAAATTGAAGTTATATTCAGAATGGCAAATCATATTTTGGCATGTTGGGTATGGTTATACTTCTTCATACTCGCTGTAATATTTTTATTTTATGTTTGACATTTAGTTAAAGTGGTAAATTTTTTAGTGAAATTGGTTAAAGAGTGAAGCACAGAGAAGGTTGTAGACTTTGTCCTTCCCTTTTTTTTTATTGTATTTTATATTGTTATTATTATTTTCAATTTTTTTATGAAAGATTAAGAATAAACAGTTATCTTAGTGTGCAACAAAAAAATAAACCACCACTCTATCATCTATTTAGCTATTAAACTAATAAAATCAACTAAAATGTATTTAAACTACGAAAATTACATTAATGTTGTCTTTAAACTATCGTAAAAACAACCAATTTTGTTAATTGAGTAACAAAATAGTTGGATGAGAGAATAATTTAGGAATCTTTTAGTTCGATGATCAAATTGACTTTTTTAACAAATGAATTGAAGGATTTTTTTTTTAGATTGCTACCTGTTTTTAGCTTAATTTGTTGGTAATTTTTGCTAAACCTCTGTCATGGAACTTTTGCCAAATGAATCAAATGTGTCCTCAAGTAATAGTTTTTTTTTTTTGAAGTAATAATATTTATAAAGATTCATCTTCATATTCCTTAAAAAAAATGTCTCTAGGAATTACTATTGTTTTCTACTTGACAATGAAACTCAATTAAAAACATTAAATTGGGGTTTTTTTAAATGTTGGTTGCAATTGAAAATAAAATGGAATTAAACGAGAATGATGAAATCAAGAGAATTCAAGAAAACCCTGTCTCTTATTTGGTAATACTTTTGTAAGGCAACTATATCTTTGTTATATATTATGAACTGTAAAAGAAAAGACCTTTGTTATATATATATGAATTTGTTTGTTACTGGTTATGAAAAAATTTACAGACTTATTTTTACATATGCAACATATTTATTAGCTTGCATAACAAGCAATTTTATCGAGTCAATGGACATTTAGAGATACCGCATACTTGTAATTTTAGTCAAGTGAGATTTTAGCCATTTTAAGTGAATCAAACCAGCCTCCATTTAAAATACGAGAGTTCAATTTGGGATCCTTGACCACCGTGTCAACCAGCGTATAATTTTGACTAAAAATGTCATACAAGTTGCATATTCTTACCAAAAAGTCATACTAGTTATTTACATGTGGTAATTTGATTATTATCTGATAGCTAAATAGAGATTAGTACCTTTCAAAAAAAAACAAAAAAAAAAGAGATTAGTAAGCAAATCTGGCTCTATCCAAAATACGACGTAAGCAAATCTGGTCATTATGGTCATTACAATGATCTAATCCAAACGGTATGGACATGTTTTCTTGTCCAAAAACAATAATAATTTAAATGTACATGTTAGTATGGTTTATTATACAGTCCCTAAATAAAAATATCTCTCACTTTTATCATCTAAATAAAAAAAAATTCAACATTCCCCCAAGTTCGAGCAAAAATAATTTTTAAACACAGAACAAATTTGCATCTAGCAGAGTATGAAATTTGTGCCATTAATGTTATATATGTGTAAAATAATAGAGACAAAATAATAACCATATATTTTTTAAAATGTAATATCAAGGTTCAAAGTGCACTCATAGAGCTATATGTCATATACAAATTATCTTAGAAACGGATTATTTTGAGGAGTTATACCCATGTTTTTATAAAGTATGAGTCAACTTCTTACCAACTAAACTAAGTTAACAACATAATCTCTTATCATGCCTCTATGGTTTACGCTCTTGGTACCACTATTAAGCATCATGTGGTTCGTCAGGTTCGATGAAATCTCCCTCCTGAAGGATATATTAAGATCAATGTAGACGATTCTTCTTTTGGAAATCCTGGTAATGCAAGTTTTGGAGGTCTCTTGAGAAACGATATGGGAATTTAAATTCATGGATTTTCTGGTTCTTGTGGTAGAGCTTCTAATTTACTAGTTGAACTTTAAGCTATATTGAAAGGACTTCAAATCGCATGGGACCTTGGGTATCAATCTATCATCATGAAATTTGACTCTCGGACAACTTTGGATCTTATTGCGGATACTAATCATAATGACTTTCATCTTCATGCAAACTTGTTTTCTCTCATTAGAAAGCTCTCTTCTCTTCCTTGGGTGGTCTCCTTTAATCATACTTTGAGAGAAGGCAATGAATGTGTTGACTGGTTGGCCAAGTTTGGTGCTAAAAATGTGGATTCCTTAAAGATGTGGATGTCTCCTCCTCCTCAGCTAAATATTACTCTGTTGGCGGATACCTATGGGGTATTTAGAAAGCGAATTGCTTAGTTTTTTTAAAATGTTTTCCCACTGATAAAAAAAAAGACTAACTTCAGTTAGCATGATAACCATATTCAACCATACTTTAACTATCTCATCATCAATTAAAATCAAAATCGAGAAAAAGTACAATGATAACTAATTAATTAGAAAATACCTGAGTGGCTTTGAGATGTGGTGACTTTAGTTTATTTTAAATGAAAAAAGTGATGAATAAAGGATCAAAGTAAATTATTTTAATGAGAGAATTATTAGTTATGAGAGAGACAAAGACAATGTCACTTAACACAAAATCACTCAAATACTACCCTAAATAACTAGGGCGAGGGAGTTTAAAAGGAGAATCATAAGAAGGTCTGTTTGATTCGTATTCCAAACCCCATCATAAAAACCAATGATGCTAAAAATTGTTCTTTTTAATAAACTAACCAATGAGAAATAAGCTTTTGCTGGAAATCATCAAGGTTTGGGGAGAAAAAGTGAAGTCAATAAAAATGGTTTGACCGAAATACATTGTTTACAATGGGTTCACGAGTTTCCCCTTCATGCAAAATAACACTTTTCTTTAGCAAATTACGAAAACAAGCCAAATTTACAAATCTTGTGGCATCCCTACATAAATAGAAAACAACTAATTTAATTATACATCCAAAACACAAGATTCAATTAAAAAGAGATTATGATTCAATTAAATCATAATCTCTTAATTTCTTACAATAACTCACACATTGCTAAGACTTCCAATTCAATTCAACAATTAAATTCAGAAAGCAACATTTCTTCTATGTCCAACAGCATAACTCTTTGATCTAGGATAAGAATCAGCAACAAAACCAACTTTTCCTTCAACAAAAGAATCAAAAGGCATATCCTCATCAATCTTAGCCATTCCAACACTACTAGACTTAGGTAACCCTTTATGTAATTTCTGTTGTTGTTGATGTTGCTGCTTGAGAACTAAATCCACATCAATTCTATTACCTAAAGTTCTAGCAGAAGCAGCTCTAACAAGCTCAGCAAAATCTTCATTACCCTCTAATGATGCTGATGATCTTCTTGATGATGATCTTCTTGATGTTGCTGCACTTTGACTTCTTGATAAAGAAAATTTACTAGCAGCATCCATTGGATAACTTCCATAACTCATACTTTGACCACAATTTGTTATGCTTCTCACGTATGCATCTCTTGCTTTTCCTAATGCTCTTATTGGTGAACACATGATCCTTACAAACATGTTTTGGTTCTGTCCCTTCCTCATCATAATTAACAAAGATGGTTTATGGTTTAAGAATGTTTTTTTTTTTTTTTTGAGAGAGAATAGTTTGAATGTGAATATGTGAAGTGGGTTTGAATTGATTTTTAGTTGTGAAATGGTGTTTGTGTTTATGTGTATATATATGATGTGATATTATGATATGAAACCGTGAGCAGAAGCAATGGGAAGACTTTTTCATAGCACACCGGATTGAGAAAACGTTGTTAGGATTAAATTATTGTAGATAAGAATGAATACTGTGAAACGTGTTCAACTTTGATTATAAAATTTAGTGTATAGTTTAATTTAAGGAAAAATTATTATTATTTAGTCTAGGTGTTGAACATTGAAAACGAGTGAAATGGGTGACTTGTTGGAGCCTAGCTATGCAGATAAGTTTGATTATTTCTCTTAAAATTAATTAATTTATAATTACATACTAGTAGCTAATACCCGATTAATCTAGTTTGTGTGTGAATAGGTTACTTACATAGTAGCTACCCAATTAATTTACTTATTTCTTGATGTCAAAAAAATAAGTGAATTTATTTTATAGGTTAGTTATTATGTTAATATTTTTTTCTTTGGTCACAATTTGAACTTTGGCCATTTCATTCATTCAACCTGTAGTTCAAACTAGCAATTCAGTTACCTAGTCCTCCAATTAAATTTTATTGATTTACGATGGATAAAAAATCTGCAATTTTTCTGTCAAATATAAATCAACGCAACAATATTCTATGATGATCAGTTTGGTTCAAGTGATTCCATCAGATCATAAGACATAATTTTTATTTTTATTTTAGATCATAAGACATAATTTGAAAACCAAGAAAAGTGACATTTATTTATTTTTTTGTACAAAGAAAAGTGACATTTTATATTATAAAATTTCGACAAAGTAAAGTTTAAAAATTTGCCTAGATAAATTAAATTGCATATCACAACACATAAAAATCTTTAAAAAAATTCTCAATTTTTGCACATGTTAGATTTGCTGATTTGATATCATAAACTCATTATCTAAACCTAGCCACTTTAATTAGGTTTAACCGCATGCATGAGAACACCCTTAAGTAAAGGATTATAGAACTTTTTTTTTGTGGTGGTTGGAATTTGAACCCTAAACCTTGTATATATCAACTGAGCTAAGCTCACGAGTTATAGGGGAATTATATAACTGCTAGTGCTAGAAATGCATGCTATTTTTATTGTAAAAAAAAGAAAAGAAATGCATGCTATTTGCGCACATTGTTGCGGACAGTGCTTAACTACATTTTTTGTAACCATTTCCAGATAATATTGAAAGAATTGTTGTTGTGACTTGTAAGCTGTACTACTACTCTCTTTTTCCTTCCATTTTTTATTGACTTTAATAATATTAAATCAAAACGCTATTCACAACATGTTTTGTTTAATTACGATGATTTTTATATAAAAAAAAATGGTTTAGTGCATCCAACAAGATATGAATTGATTTTTGCATTCTTGACGACTAAGGGAGCTTCTTCTAAGCCAAAAAGACATGGATCCAACCTATTCTCGATGTGGAAATTGGAGAAGCTCTAGACTCTTTTGGTTCTAAATTGGGTTCATGAGATACAACCGAAAAATATTGATTTTGAACTTGATGCTAAAAGTGTTTTGGATAGATTTTACAACCATAAAAACGTCTCAGAATGTTGATGCTATTATTAGCTATTGTAGGATTACGTTTGGTAATTGTAGAAAATCTAGTAGAAAGTGTTCATAGTACGTCTTTAATTTGATTACATTTGTAATCAAATTTTTCAGTTGGACTCTGAGGTTTATTAGGATCAAGGAAAACATCAATACTTAGTAAACACTAATAGAGTTACTTATAGATCATCATAAAAAGATATCACATTGATACTTGAAATTGAACTCACAATGGATGAGTCAACTCCTTAACAATTGAACCAACATTCATTGACTGTTAAATTAATATTTGTTACACATTGACGTTTGCCCCTTATATTTTAACTTTGACTTAAAATAAGTTTTTTTTATTCTTATAAATATCTCAAATTTCGTTTTTAGTCCTCCAAAAAAATTCAACAAGTTTTGGTCTCCAAATATTTTCCGTTACGACTTTTACTCTATATTTTTAAATCAACACGTGTGTACCATTCATATTTTAAATAAAATTTATTGAACTCTTATCGAAGGATTAAAAACAAAATTTAAGATATTTATATAGAGCATAAAATCATTTCATCCTTTACCTTTTTAAGGATTGTATTATTCCGATCTTTTAGCAGATTATACTATAACACAACAGCACGTCTCTGAAAATAATTGAACTGAAGTGTGGAGGCTTTATGCTTCGAGAAGAATAGAAGGCTTTTCCACAATCCCATGTTGGCGACTGAGAGAGACTCCTTTGAATATAGTTTGACGAATTTGTCACTCATGTTCCTTTTACCTACTAAAATTACCTACCGATAGAGACTCATGTGAATTTGTCACTTAATGATTTGCTCTAGAAGATTTCAAATTTTAATTTTGCTTTTTTTTGTTTTTATAATCCACTTGAGTTAGCTTAGTAATATTGATTTGGAATATGAGAGTGTTTTTATTTTTAAGGTCTCATGATCGATTCTTACAATGGTCAACCATAATATCACCTAAGTGCTATCCGTTAATTTAGCTTCTTCAAAAAAAACTTTTTTATGTTTTGAAATTTTGAGAGAAAAAAATGAGACATGTCTCTAATTTGGTCGCAAAATTTTATGACATTACCAATGAATATGATTTTGTTCTTCTAATTTTGGTCATGATTTTATTATAATGGTGAAATATTTTATGATTTTTTGTTTTACAAAGTTATTCATGTTGTAGATATGAAATATCCACCTCTCCTTTTAACAATGACTAATGTCTATTTGAGAATATGTTGAAAATACACAAGGTAATATAAGAGAAATGATATTTGTACAACCATTTTTTGACAACTCTTGTGACAACTTTCTCTCTCATACTCACATTATATTTTTACTCTCTCTATTGCTTTGGTTTTTGTGCCAATACCTCTTTTCCTTTGTAAAATTATAGTTGTCCAAGAGTTGTCTATCAAATGGTTGTTCAAATAACACAACTTTTTATCGTATCAATAAGATAAAGTGTAACACTCCGATTATCTTATTCGTATTCTTAAAAATCCACTCATAGAATGTAGGCACTAGATATGAATAATTACTTTTGAGAAGGTTTGAACTCGTACATGTGAAGTACGGAAAATAAGTATATGGATTTGGACACTGAATTTAGGTTATATACATGATTGAGAAAAGGTAGATAGAGAAGATAATTAATAATATTTATTTTTTAAAATAATTAAATAAAATGTATTGTTATGTGTGCGCATTCGAGTGGTGTGTCTAAATATTTGTGCTCAAATAAGACTTTCTTATGAAGTATTTAATTCAGGTGACATTTAGTATGAACTAATATTAGATTGGTCCATGATCTAGTGCATTTTTAACCATTGAACTAAATTGGACTATATCTTCACACTATATTTTTTTTACACTATCTTCAACCTCTACATTCTCACTTCTCTCCACCACCTTTGAAGAACACATAAACTTTCCCTAAAAATACACATATTTCAATCTCAAGGAAAAAAAATCCACAAGCTTTAAAAATAAAAACTCCATCTTTTTTCTTAAGTATCAAGAGAATAAGGGGAAAACTGATCGGCATTCACAATATTACATGTTCTTAAGAAAATACTCAATTAAGAATTGAGATCAAGTGCGTTTAATTCCCCTAAATTATTCATCCACATAATGGGTATTGGGTTGAACTAATCTCCAGTTGCATGCTTCAGTTTGGCAAAAAGAATCAGAGTCAAGGATGAGGAAGAAGATGAACTAAATTGGGTATTTTTTTATGAAGAGTTTTTCTTTTTTGGGTTGAACATCGACATAAAGATGATGATTTTTAATTTTTTTGGTGATGTTCATGGTGGAGTGAAGGAAAAAACAAGTGAGAATGGGAGGTTGAAGATGGTGTTAAAAAAATACGATGTAGAGAGACTATTATAACTTATATGGTTATATTTAATCATGGACCAATTTAACAATGATCCAATTTATGCTTTTGTCGCGTGCGAAATGTATTCAAAGATATCATTTCTAATCTCATTTTATACTCATTTATTTGTCTTAGTTATTTAGTTTATTAATTATGTAGTCAGATATATTCAGATATTTAGACATAATCATGCATTCAAAGACAAACATATAATTACAAAGTTAGAGAAACATAAAGTAATCAATAACTTAATATCCTTGGTAATCTCGTTACAACCTCACTTATTCGTATTAGGTGTTTAGTTCACTAATCACACGTTAGAGAGATCAATTATTGTAGTTTGTCCACGCTCGGTTTATAATTCCATATTGAATACAACTCACCATTAACTTACCCAAACAGTAAAATTTCTACAGGTGTTAAGAAACTATTGGATATAACACGTTATAAATGGAATTATTATGACATATGAAGTCTTCCGACGATGATGGATTTTGCTGGTGAATTAATCTAAGGAAATAACTTAGCTACAATTTCGTAGGTGTTTTTCGTACGGTTCTTAACTAAATTCACTAAAAAAAATTCAAATCCATAATTTTCTTATATTTTGTTATATCTAGAAAAGATGTATTTTTAGGTAAGAACCATACGAAAACCACATAAAGAATTGTACCTAAATTTTGTCCATAATTTAATTCAATGTTCGTTCTCATACATTTTTTATTTTTTTATGTTTAGCCAAGACAACGAAACAACAGCCACACAATTTTTTAGCCTCAATATTTAACCACCCTTTTAATTTTTGTTCAAAACATCTCCCTAAGTGCCTCTTTGGATTAGATTGGTTTGTTTGAGCTTATCTATTAGTATTTTATGACAATTTTCAAAAAAAATTTTCAACTTATTTTTATAAGTTCTTATATATAACTTATAAGAACAACTTATAACATACTAACCGAAAGACGAGCATTATTGGGTTCGTCTTTTTGCTCTTTTTATTGCGCTAACATATAAACGCTGTTTTTTTATGAAGTTTTGATTTTGATTAAAAATATAGGTATAAATATTTGTGACTTTCAAATTATAACAAACGCAACATATTATGTTTATTTATTTTTTAATGACACCAACAATATAACAAATACAATATAAATTTTTATCTTCTTTAATCGCACCAACAATATAACATAATTCTAACAAAATTTGTTTAAGAGTATAATCGAAATAATGAAAATGTTAACCCAAAATCCACTATTCCATTTGTATATAGTATAAATATAAAATCATTAAATCTTGACCAAAAATAAATAAAAATAAAATCATAAAATATTAAATAAATAGTTTAAATAAATGGTAAAATAGTAAAGGAAAAAGTCAGGTTAAACTCACATATGCTATTTATAGATAGTATATAGATACAAAAACAAGTTAATGCTATTTTATCTTTTACTATAAAAATAGCTTTTGCAAGCTTGTACATAAGTGTTATAATAAGTGATTGTATTATAAGGTGCAAATAAGTTATCTCTCCAAACAAGCCCTAAGTCCTTAACCATAAATCTCATTTGAAGAAGTTAAACTTATTAATACTACTAATCGATATTGGGAAAGTTAAACTTATTAATACTACTAATTAATTATGTTTTTATCAATTTTTTGTGAAAATGATCGTCTTTGCAAGGTGTGAAGGAAAATTTTCTATTTAAAAACAAACCACACACAAATTCTCACCTACATTATGTGAACTAAACTCATCTATATCTATATATTATAATGATATGTATGTTAGCAGTAAATCATCATACTCTCATGCTCACCTACACGAGACACGCGAAAAATAACAAGAACTGAATATTCTCTTTTTATCAAAAAAATAATTCTTTTGAGGAAAAAATGAGTAAACAACAACAATTTTTTCTTTTGTAAAAATAAAAACAACAAATTTTCTTTTGATTTTCTTTTGGGAAGAAAAAGAAATAGTCGTTCCTTCAAAGAAAGACAATAGTTGCAGCCACACTATGTGTGAATTCAATATTTCAATTATTTTATTTTGCTTTTTCTAAGCAATTATTTTATTTTGCTTACAAATAGTTTTATTTCGAGCAAGCCTCTTTTCAATAAATCAAAAACTGGTTGTTAATATGTTTAATAAAAAAAAGACATATTCTTGTTTGAGTAAAAGAATTAAAGACATTCATAAAAATATGTTTACTAAAAAAGGTTGATTATATTTTGAAATGGTCAAAGTTAATTAAATTAATGATTATTAGCACTATAGAGTGGTCATCAACCTCTTTTAGTTTTTAAAAAGGCTTAAATATGAAAATGGTCCCTGCAAATATTTGACGTTTTGGTTTTAGTCCCTATAAAAATATTTTTTTGGTTTTAGTCCCTGCAAATATAGAATATTTGGTTTTGGTCCTTGGTATTTTGTTTTAATCCTTGTAAAATCATTTCATATTGAAATTG
>Ga0099826_10000777_pt1 | contig 16917 bp, 7 predicted proteins | sample Mtrugardesep15_FD_76830 | JGI IMG/M metagenome (GOLD analysis project Ga0099826, IMG submission 76830) | Root nodule microbial communities of legume samples collected from California, USA - M. trunc garden sep15 | ecosystem: Host-associated > Plants > Roots > Nodule | place: USA: California... | reverse complement strand
TCTTGATCAAACAAGCTATGGTGATTAACAATATTTGTTGTTGACATAACTATTAATGATTATATATATATAATCTCTTCTCCCTCTCTAAATATAACCTTAGCAATTCAATCTATAATCTCTACCCAACTCTCTAGATCTACAACCTAAAGTTGGAGAAGTGGTACCTACAGAGTTCTCTTTTCAGAAACAAGTGAGAGAGTTAGTTTTTGAACTTTGGTTGAGGTTACACCATTAACTTGTAGCTAGCTAGTATGTGTTATAACGTCGCTCAACCAACTTTCCCTTTTCCATTTCTTTGCCTTTCTTTAAAGGATATATTTTAATAATTTCTAATATTTCTTGCACTCATAATATTTTATTTTATTTTGTTATTATTCCTCTAGTGGTTTTGAGGAGAAGGACTCTTTTAAATCAGAGTTTGGTCAGAAAATATGTAAAGTCCTACTAATAATTGTTATAGTTAGAATTTGAATGCGAATTTTCAAACAATTATTTTTAATTAAAATTTATTAATCATTTGAGTCTATTCATTTAATTTTGATACACACTAACTAGCTAGTCGATACACATATATATCGAAAAATAAATAAATTATGAGTATGTGACAAATTAAAAAGCTTGGCAAAAAAAGAAAATTATTCCGTAATATTACTTCAATGTGGGCTCTCACAATGTTATCTGAGTGATCCGATAATAGAACCGATAAATGAATTTTGGATAAACTTCAATATGATATTACGTTTAATTTTTAGATGAATCTAATTCAATTTTATGAAATGGATTTGTAGGGGTTAGTATATGCCTCCTTTAACTTATACCTTAATTTGCATTTTAAGTGCAATAGTTAGCATTTTTCTTAGAGTATGGTTAACTTGTGCCCTTAGGGCACATGTTAAGAAACCTAAAAGAAGAAATATTCTCTAAAATTGTGTGCATTCAACTCATTAAAAAGTTAAAAATTAAATATAATGCACATCTTTCAATAAATCATTTCTATATTTGATTCATTAAGGGCACAAATTAACATTTCATTTTTTTCTTATGATATATTTGATTGATTTAATACAAATTCTTTATGTTTGTTCTATAAATATTTTGAAATTCTATGTTCTTCATAGTTAGTGGAATTTCACTGTAGCATGAAAGTCAACAATACAAGACAAATTGTTAACCAAGTGGTGTTGCTCTCTTTCTACTCTTTATGCCCTTAACTTAAAAATGTATGAAACTTACATGCAAAAGCCCCCATCACTGTAGAGATAATAATTATAACATGGGCAAAAGTGAAACCTGTGTTGAGTGCACAATAATAGAACAATAGACACATAATTAAAATAAAAATATACAAATGAAAATTATCATTCATCAATTCACCATTGATTCTCTAAAAAAAAGTGAAAAAGAGAGCGGGTAATTATTCACTTTGTAGGGTTACTTTTATATCATTTCATTTTATTGTAAAGATGATCTCTTTTGGGGCACAATGTGTAAAAGAGAAAAAAATATCACAGGACAATGATGATAAATCTTGGTGCAAATCTCTAGCAAAAAAAATCTTTGGTGCAAATCTATCATATTCCTCTGCATCGGCTGGGAAGATATCATTATTATGATGGATGAATGAGGCCTATTTGACTTTTGCATCAAAAAAGCTTATTGCCTTTTTCACATGCCTTTTTTTATTTAACTTCCCAAAAATCAAACTAACCCCACAAACAACGACCTTTTTTATTCTTTCTTTACAAAAATTTCCGCAGATCACCAACCTTATAATATTGTCATCATCTCTTGAATTAATTGCAAAATATTTGTGATTAACTTCATATTCTGTATCCCAAAAGTATGTGGACCAATGTGCCCAATATTGAAAGCATGTATACCCGTTTAGAAAATTTACCCACATCTGTGTTATTTTTTCTACTTTATCAAGTGGTTTAACTAGGCCTTACATGATTAACTTTATTCTGTAGAAATTAATGAATAAGTTAAAATGCAGCTGCTGAATAACATTTCTACAATGAAACAGAGAATATTGCAGCTGAAAAATAAGCTTGTTTTAAGGTGCTTTAGTTTAGTCGAAAAATCTTACACTTTGCCAAACATCTTAATTATATATCAAATAAATAATTTAATTTAAAATGTTTTAAAAGCCTTTTATGAATTAGGAGACTACTATAAACGTTTTTATTTTTATTTTTTATAACGATATATATAACAATAGTTCTGATGGTATGCAACCAGAATTTTTTTATGACTAAAAATAATGCATTCATTTATATTGATAGTCTACATCAAAAATAGCAAATTTTGTGTTGCTAAAACTGATAAGAAGAAATATGCGAATAAACTCACCTCATTAAAGTTAACAACACAAAATGGTATATTGCGTACAAAAGTGACAATATTAAAGTGATCGAAATAACTATGTCCTCAAGTTTGTAGTCTTGATGCTCAAGTTACCATTAATTAAATCTATGTTAATTGTTAGGTTAAAGTCGATATGTCAAATCTTTTTTTCTTAAATGACAAATGTTAGTATGTTAATTGTTATATTAATTTTAAGATTACTTGATACCAACCCCAGTTGATCTGCCAATCTAGATGGAAAAAATACAACAAAAACAAAAAACCAAAATATGTTGCACATAAGAAAAAATCAAACAACACTACGCACGGTTGACAAAATAACACACAGAAAAAAAAAAAAGAAAAACCTACTTGAATGACACTTATTTGAATAAAATGAGATAAAAACGATTATGATGAATAATCCTAAGGGAAAAAAAATACTCAAAATCATCATCTTCTATCATATTTTTTTCTGAGTAGAAAACCAGGACGGTGCGTAAAACCCCTTACATGATCTAAAAAAATACTAGAACCAGAAAGAAATTTCTTAAAAAAAAAAGACACTAGAAAGAGATTGTTGTGAATATTGCGTGAGGCTAACGTGTAGATGACGTCATAATCACTACGTAATTGTAACAAAAAAGAAAAGGCAGAACCCTTTGCATTTTATTCCTCTCTGCAACACCCCTTGTAATTGTAACAAAAAAGAAAAAGCACCCTTTGAATTATTAATACTATAGATTTTGAATATGTCCATGCCTTTTTCACTTTTATGTATTTTTAAGCCCTAACTAAGTTATAGAAAGGGCATGCAGTGGCAAACATGCATCATTTCCTTTTGCCACCGCTTGGTTGGTATTGTGGGATATTTTGGTATGAGATACTCTTGTTTGGTCACAAACATAAGTATAAATAATTTAAAAACATACATAATTAGAAAAAACATAAAAGAGAACAAATTTAAATAATATATATTTTTGAAATAATTAAATGATAAATATTTTAATGAGTAGGTGGCTAAATGATTTTGATTTGGTGTTGTGTGTGCATAAGTATTTCTCTAGATGGTATCGTGGAATTTGAACTAACACTTGTTTTTTTAGATAATTTTTTTTTCTTCTTTCCCATTTGAGATAATCTTATGAGGAGTTGTGACGCAACAATAAAGTTTTTGTCATGTGACTCAAAAGTCACAAATTCAAGTTTTGAAAACAATATCTTATGTATAAATAGGGTAAGACTGCGTACAATAGACTAAAAATAATGAAATCTTTTCTCGAACCCTAACGTATGCGGAAGTTTTGGTACACCAAGCTATCCTAAATTTGAGATAATCAAATTATATATAGACAAAAAATGCAACTATTGTACACATACTATATATTTGATAAAAATGGTGCAGATTACTGATATTATTTCAGGGGTATTTTGTCATCAAGATCTGGGATGGGAAAAAATCGTGCCCGCGGATAAAATTCGTCACATACACGAGACGAGTAGTTAAAAGATAAGTTACTTTATGAATACAGATTTAGATTTGATGATACCCGTATCTCAGAGTATCTGTACTAGATAATAAATTAAATTACTGAAATATCCTTACTTATGTATATGTGTGTGTAAGAGTTTAGAGTGTCATTAATTTGTATGGATTATGGTATGATTTAGGAAAAAACATTTTCATATTAATTTATATAATAAATTATATCATTAAAAATAAAAATAGAAAATACAAACAAAGTCACCATAAACATAATTTAAAGATTATATTATATAAAGAGCTGGAGTTCAAAATCCATATCTCCACAAATTCATCTCATCAATAGGAAAATTTTGGACCAAACAATTACTTGAAGAAAAAAATAATAGAGAAGACAGATGTGAATATTTAACAATAGTAATTTTCAATCAAATATATGAAATGATGACTACCCCACGCCCTTCCCGCTCGGTGTTTGTATTGTACTACCTGTGTGGGTTTGCAATACTTGTCCCTATCTTTGTCTCTGCCTCTCTACATATTAGTGTACTCTATGCTTTCTATGAAACAGTATACATGCCAGAGACAACCCATATATACCCTACTACCTAAAGTAACATAACATGCTCTTTTGACAACACACTGTGCCCTCTCTGAATATTAATCATGCATTTTTATTCTGTATTGAAAAATATATATCGTCGTTTTGTAAACTTAGCTCATGAATGAATGAACTCTGCACTCTGCACTTCTTGAAACACCAAAATAAAACCAATAATGAAACTTTATAAATAATTACTTGATGTGAAATTGATGTTGAAATATTTTTTCCTCTAAACGGTTCAACAGATATATTGAAATAGAATCAAGCTTATTCCATACCATGATTTGTAAAAGAATGCCAATATAGTTAAAGAAAAACGATATTTTGACATATTTGATATATTTTTTTTAGAGAAAGATAGAAATGATCATATACGTACAGTGTTTATAGTTTGAAATGAAAATAACACAAAAGGAATGGGAAGAACATACATTCCCTTGGCTGCTGCAAAAGAATAAAGTATCACATCTCAGCGAATAATGGTGTAAGTGTATGTATGAAAATGACTGTTCAAGTACAACAATAAACAATTACCAAAGCTGCTAGGCTGACATTGTTGCACGCTCCACGTACATTTCTCCTCACTTTGGCACCAACATTTTATTCTATATTTATTTCTTATAATCAAAATTCTAAATCATGTGACACTGAAACGAGATAAATGATAATGATGTCTTCCACTCCAAGACCCCAAATCTCGTCCTTTTGCTGCTTATTTTTTGTTTCATATAGCTTTTTTGCTGCTTATTTAAAAGCCTATGCTACATCTATCAACACTGATGACACACATTTTATTGTAATTTACTATAAATCATACTAACTAATGTATGTGTTAAGGAAGTTAAATATAATAATTTTTATTAGAAACAATGATTTTAAAAAATTTATAAAGTTAAATTCGTCATTTTTCAACATATTATTTTTATATTTGCTTCCTTAATTAACATCTCATGGGCATTCGTTATCATTTTCCTTACTATATACATTTACATCGAACACAACAAGCAAAGAAAACATGTGTTGCATTAAGCTATTAGGATGAGAGGAGGAAGTGATCCATTGACATGAGTTGTTTAGATGCCATTGAGGATGGTGACAACTCACATATATTTGTGAGGACTTCAACGTACAATAAGTTAATGAGAGTCCCGTGAGCTTAGCTCAGTTGACAGGGACATTGCATAATTTATGCAGAGGTTGGGGTTCGAACCCCGGACACCTCACTTCTCCACATTTAATTGTGTGAGCTCTAGCCACTTGACTACTAGATAAAAATAAAATAAAAATAAGTTAATGAGAGTTTAAAAGAATCTAGATGTTTAATCAAATGGAAAGGTACATTTCACCAAGGGAGAACCTAGTATATATGACTTGGATATGAAATTGAATTCCAAAAAATTAGGTTATACAACTATGATATACCTGACGCAATTCTTGGAACACCGTTTGGTCGCTATCACAAAAATTCTAATCTGGCCACTGAGCTTACTTCTCTGGCCTAGTCCATAACATGAAGCTAGCTAGTTAGGTTCTCCTCTAATATTATTTCCGTGATTTTCTTGAAAACAAATCCTCTACAAGCAATGCACATATACACCAACTGCGAGAGCAACTAAAAAGTTTTCTCTCATTAAAATTAAGATGAATGATTTGTGAACTTATTTGTACAATCAACAACTATTTACTATTTTTTTTACTGATTTCAATTTAACGTATTCCTCACAATGATACATGGTGTTGCACTAGTTGTCTAATTTTGGTGGTACAAATAACACAACTTTAAAATTAATGATCTACACAACCATTGCACCATGCACTTGTAGGAGGCCAAAACCAAATCCTCACTAAACATATATATCATGTAATTTGAAAGGAAAAAAGCTAATTAATAAGAATACCATTCAACAAAGCGAAAAATCTGTTAGCTTTGACGGACCAAGTATTGTTGGGGATCTGGGGGAGCAAAAATAAATCACTTCTCTTATAATTCAATATTTTGCTTATTTATAGATGATGTGAGAGTTTACCATCCAACAATCTTCTATGGGCTCTAATGCCAATTTGGGGTAGTTCGAGGAAGTGTCAAGAACAAGAATGAGTCAATACTTTAGGACCACAACTTAGGGACATTTTGGATCTCCTCCACTCAAAATCTAACGTCATTAAGTATATCTGTATATGAGTCATTTTTCTCATATATCAACCATTTAGTTTATTCGTAATGTGAAACTTAATAACTAAAACTTTTTTTTTAAGTTGCTAAATTAACCCACCCAAATTGGTTCTAAAGAGAATCAAACCTGAGATCTTGAGGAAGAGCACACTCTCACGTCCCAAGTCAATACCACTAGTCAACCTAAGTGGGTTTTAATAACTCAAACTTGAACTCATCAAATGCATATGTTAGATTTTCTTATTATTTTAATGAATCTTCTGGGTTAGATATACAGTTCTAATTGTCAAATAAACAATTATATCGTGCTCGCAAGGTCATTTTGCCGATGCAATTTTGGATAATCTGTCTTACTAAATGTTGATACATACATTAATTAAGACTTATTGGGGTTATTTTGGTTCTGATTTTCAATAGTTGCAGAGTAAATGTATGCATTACTTTGCTGGTTTTTATTGTTGGTGTGTTATGTTTTATAGTGGTCGAGAGTCTTCATATTACATTGTTATACAACGCAATCTTTGGTTCTTGCATATAGACAAATTTCTTGGGTACTCTAAACTTGGACATCATTGCACTTTAGTTATATAATATAGTTCCAGTTTTTAACGATTTCATTTGGGCTTATATTATATGAAAACAAAATGTAACTCAATCTCACTATTTCTTAGCCAATATAGGAATCATAATTGTTTCTTTCACATTTGTTATATTTTTTGGTACAGATTTCGTTGGCCTAAAAAGTGAAAACCTAATAATATGCTTTCTACTAAGCTCTTGTTAGTGTTACTTTGTAATCCTTTTTGTGCTTATACTCACAATAGACAAAAATCACCTAACACTCTGAAATTTTCCTTCTATTCGCCCTCTTCTTTGAAGTTTGAAGGTTAGGAGAAAGGGGCCCTACCATAACGGAGGATTATTGCCTCTTAAAGTCTTTGTTTTTTTTTTTTTGAGCAACTCTTAAAGTCTTTGTTATTATTACTTATGTTTGCCATTACAAGTTACATGAATTAAATTAAAATGTTGTTGCAACATGCAATTATATTTTTATACTTGCTGGGAGTACAATCTAAAAGATTAGGTTTAGACCATTTACTTCATGCCTTAAGAATGATTTTAAGGTGGGTATTTGTAGTCTTCTTATTAACTTATGTTTTTTTGACTTGGGTCTTAACAAACTTAAACCCTAAGTCAAAAAGTGCACATGCTAGATGCTTTGGTAGAATATTTAGTTCCAAAATATGGAAAATGCGGTTTCGATGTTCAAGGGCAAGGGCGCACCCTAAAAAAGGTCAATAAGTCTTTGTAGAGGGTTAGCAAACCCTTAATAGAATATTGACCATCCAATTTTTTGTTTTCTTAAAAGAAAAGCTATGAAATTGTACAAATGATAAAATCCAACAATGTTAAATCTTTTGAAGGAGAGTTTTACCGTTTGAATAAAATTATAATTGTAAAAAAAAATTAAAAATTATGCCGTAAACAATGGTCATATTCCCAAACTTTGCTAAATGGTTAGGTGAATGACAGTTGCATGTACTAATAAAATCATAAATTGTTCCCAATTGGTCAAGTTCCTATACGATTTGAAAGAATTAAAATATTTGTCATTTTGATTTTGGCATAAGCTATGCCTCAAATCAGCAGTATAAGCAAAACTCACAGAGAGAAAATTCACCGTAGAAATCTAGAATAAAGTATGCCAAATAAATAAATGGATATATTTCAAGACAAAATTAGTGGTATTAATTAAAAGTATGTTAAGGAAAAAAAAAATGCATGTAGTGATTTGAAAATGAGTTTACACTTAAAGATAATATCTTTTTTAGTTAAATAAGTGCTTAGATATATGGACCGAGAGAGTAAATAATTACTATTACTAAATCCTGCTTCAAACAATGCTAAGGCTCCCTTCAAAGTAAAAAACAATCTTAAAGCCCTACCAAGACTTCAAAACATCACCTATATCAAATGCAATTACAAAATGGGTTAAATATGTTTTTGGTCCCTATAAATATACTAACTTTTTGTTTTAGTCTTCTAAAATTTTCCTTCAACTTTTAGTCCTCCAAAAATTTTCCTTCTTCACTTTTAGTCTCTCCTTTAAAGTAAACTCATATGTAGAATTTATATTTTTGAATAAAATTTTTGAGAAAAAATCATAATATTATAAGAACCTCTCCCAATAAAATTTAGAATTTTTTAACAAAGCATGAATTTAATATGAGTTTTTATATTTTTTATGGTTAAAAATTCATATTAAATTTATGTTTTGTTAAAAAATTCTAATTTTTTTTGGGAAGATTTTTACAATATTCTACACATTTCTGCACAATTTTATTAAAAAATAATAAAATTAACTTCAAAATAAGGACCATAAATAGTGGTTGAAAATTTTATAAGGACTAAAAGTTGAAGGAAAATTTTAGAGGGACAAAAACGAAAAATTGGTATATTTATAGGGATGAAAAACATATTTAACCCTTACAAAATTAAGCAAGTAACGAGCTAAATGAATCATTCAGACTTTGTAGATTTCAGTTCAATGACAAACCTGTGACAGTTCCTGAATACAAGATACGCCATCCGGCCACAGTGCTATGAACTTTTGACACTTACTACCGTATCTACCTAGTAGTGCAAATAGAAAAAGGAAATAAAAATAAGAAGAATATGGGAGACCAAAATTAAAACCACTAAAACCCAAACTAAATAAGTTTACAATCACTCCTAACTTTAGAGTTGTAATGTTATGCTTTTAGAGAAAATTTTATGTGTCGTTCTCGATTTTTACCTTTGTGATTTAGATGTAACCACAATAAACTGAGCACTAATGGCAATAACCTCAATTGAGATAGAGTCATTATCAAAATCAATTTTATCTCTATCTTCAAAAAAATTGGCGAGTGCTTCTATATCATGAATAACATTGAGTACGAAATTATAGCATCAATAGGAATTGAATCCACATACTTAACCCGCAACACTTACGAACTCCCTTTCTTCTTATGGGCTAGATGACCAAGTGAGGAACCTGTCATCAAAGACAAATAATGAACTTCGTGATTAAACCAAACAAGAGATTCATAGTAGTGTTGAAGATGGGGTGGCCCTCTGGTGCATTACCAATCACTTCAATGTCTTCAACCAACACCCCACAACAACAACTTCTTCAACATGTGGGGCGTGTCTTCAACATGAGCATCATCAACACGATCATGCGAAGTTCTTCACCCTCATCCAAAGGTTGCTCTAAGACTTTTTAGGAATATATTTTATGACATTTTTTGCACGCAGTGGCACACATATCTTAATCTTGCTCATAGTTAGACGTTCAACAATTGGGTTGAGAGTGTCCAATAATGTAGCAAGATGTAAAAAACAGAGAGAATATTTCATATCAATTGTGACAAATAATACACATCCTTCTGGTTCCACCAAAATGCAACCATAAGGAGTTTCCGCAAGATCAACGTAAACAAGTACACAAGCAAAGTGACCTATAAATTTGGAATTGGTTGTTTCATTCACTGATAAAATTAAGCTTTGACCTCCAAAATTCCCTTCGAAAGTTATGAAATCTTATCCAACATTGTACGTTAGTGTTCTTGACTTATTTTGAAATAAAAATAAGTTCCAAGAAAATAATCACAACAAAACCAGTGTCAAACTCCATGTGCCAATGGTCTAAACACTTTATAAATTTTCTTAAATGAGGAAAAAAAATTCAAATAGAATATTTTACTAAGTGAAATCATCATGTACTTGCAGAGATGTTTCTAAAGTTTCAATAACTTCTCATAAAAAATAACTTTCTCATTCGATGATGAAAGTGACAATACATAATCAGGGACCGACTCAGACATTCGATATTGTTGTTGCTAAAGTTTTAAAGAAATCTTTGGCTCTCAGCATTAGTCAAAATTTGGATAAAGAATTATCAACATATATTTTATATATTTAATTGTTTGGGTCTATTATATTTAAAATAATTGGGTGATATTCTGATGTGGCAATAGCCACACTCAGCCAAATGGTTGGTCCGCCCCTATAAACAATACAAGTAATTTAAACCACATTATTCACTTCAAAAATAAAATTTAAAATATTTTTATAAACACAACTAATTTCATCAATATCTTTGGTACAAACATAACAAAACAAAAATTATAGCACAATGTATCATAACGATTTTTTTAATAACAAATATTATTAATTAGTTGTTAAATTCCTTTAAAAAAATAACAAATAACTAGTTGTTAAATTAATATTTATTCACAACCAAAAAAGTTAATATTTATTCCTCTATATAAATTTGAATCCAAATTAAAAGAGTTTATCTCTAGCTCAAAACAATTGAACATAAATAGCAATTTTTTTCTCATTCAATCAAAATGGCTTCTACTGCAACTACCACTCTCTTCATCTACTCAGAATTCAAACCAAAACTCCCCAATTCCCTTCTTCTGCAACGAATTCGTATCTGCAATAAACCCTTATCATTTTCACTTCAACCATCGGAATTCCGTGCTACCCATTTATCACTATGCACTTGTTCCCGCACTCCATTAACACCCTCCACAACTTTCTCACCTCAAACAACTTTAACCAACTTCATTTCACAAAAAGTCTCATTTTTTCTCATTGGGTCATTCATCTTCATCGCTTGCTTAAGCAGAAAACCCGCTTTTGCAGTTTCAGTACCTTCTGTTGATTCAGCTGAAATTTTGGAGGAGAAGATTTTGGAGAAGGATTCAAGAAATGTTGAGGCTCTGAAAGTGGTTGTGTATGGGAAAATTAGGAGAGGGAAGTGTAAAGAAGCTGAAAAGTTTGTGAAGAGGTTGATTGATGAGGAACCAAATGAGGTTGAGTGGAGGCTTTTGCTTGCATTGTGTTATGAGACAATGGGGTATTTGAGTAAGGCTAAAGGGTTGTATTTGGAAATTTTGGAGAATTGGCCTCTTCTTGTTAGAGCTCTTCATGTAATGTTTCTTAATCTATATATCTGTTTTTGTTTTGATGGAATTTTGAATGTTGGTGTTGAAAGTTTGAATTTTGATAATGATTGAAAAGTTGGATATGAATGCTTTTTTGTTTAGGTTAGTCAAATTTTGATTAGAAATTTGGAATTTTTATTTGAAAGTTGATAATTATTGACTGAGGGTCTGTTTGGATTGACTTATCTATTGACATAAATAGTTGTGAGACAGTTTTAGAGAGTTTATAGAAATAGCTTATTACATGTCCTTAAATTGTTTTCAACTTACTTCCATAAGCTCTCCATGATAAATTATGAAAAAGCATATAGCTTAATATGAAAAAAGTTTGACTATTTTATCGTTTGTTGTAAAAATAACTTATATGTAAGCACTTTTATGTTAAGCGCTTAATTAAGTTGTTTAGAGAAACAAGTTGTGTTGCTGATTGGTAATCATGGTTATTAGGAGTGCTCATCTAAAAACATTTTTATTACTATGCTATGAAAGTGATATATCTTATGTTATCCTTTATGCAAATATGATTGCATGTTGACATGGCAGTTCATTTCATATCTTCCCTAAGTTCTTAACTCTTTATTTCCCGTTGTTCATTCATTAGAATTATATAAAACCCATGTATGAATTCTGGATGTTGGTTTAGTGTGATGCTTCAAAAGTATGCCTATTATGCTTATATTGTTTTGAGCAATTGAGCCTTCGTATGTAATTCGGGAAGAGGCCTGTGATTGTAAATTTATGTAATGAATATTAGATGGCGCTAGGAAGTTTCTAACCAATTGTCGAAATAACAGCTATGATGTAAAATTTAAAACTGTGCAGTGTTGTTAAATGGGGACGCCGTGACCGGTGTTTTGACAAGCGTCATAGTGAACACTGCCATTTTACTTTGGATTCAGATTTGAAGGTGGCTTGCTAGTTGCTTCTTTGACGGTATTTTGTGGTGATACATTTTTTTTAATATGTCAGTATCACCACAAAATGCTGTCAAAATAGCAATTGTATTACAACTCAATATCATGAAATCAATTTACCACGACACTTCATTTGTTTGTTGCGCTTGTTTGCTTAAGATTGAGATGAGTGACACTCTCTTTTCTACAGGGTTTGGCTATGGTGATGCACAAAAACAATGAGGGTCCTGCTGTATTTGAAATGCTGAACAAGGCTCTAGAGTTAGCTATTAATGAAAACAAAGTTACGGAGGAGAGAAATATAAGGATCTTAGCTGCACAAATGCGTGTTGTACAGGTAAACTGCAGATCCATTAGTTTTCTCCTCCTTTGCTTATCTACGACTACTACGAGTTCAGGATTAACCATGAACAATGTCTTTTAGGAGTAATTATTTGGAAATCATAACATATGTGTGCTTTCAGGGTGATTTGGAGGAGGGCTTGAAAAGATGTCAAGATTTGATTGATCAAAATCCTCGAGATTTTAGGCCTTATCTTTGCCAGGTGAGTTTGTATGCAAATCATGCACACAATTATTCTTCCTCTGACTTTAATTTTTGTTCTTATTTATGATAATGTCATACTTTGCTAATATAATTCTATAAGATATGGAATTTATGCAGAAAGATGTTCCATTCATGAAATTATTGTATTGATGTGTTAAAAGAATACGTTGCAGGGAATAATATACAGTCTTCTGGATAAAAAGGAGGAAGCTGCAAAACAGTTTAAAACATATCAAGCTCTTGTGCCTGAAGAGTTTCCACAGAGGGGATTTCTTGATGATATCACCTTAGCAGCAAAAGGAACATCCACAGTACAGTTTCAGAAGGAATTCAGAAATCAATTTTCTGACCAAAAATAAGAAAGGGAAAAATATAGGATGTTTTCTTCGTAGCTATCTAGCAATAATCAAGAAATGCGATGCAGTAGCACAGCACATTGTAAAGGCAAAATGTTAGTCTGCTTTAATGATGAAGTAAAGTAAGATGTAGACAGGAGGGTACAGCATGAGGTTGGATTCACAGAGCAGCGAAGCGAACACCTCCAAACTCCTGGCAGTGGAGGGATCAATGCCGCTGCCCCTCCAACCCATAATACCTAGTGAGCCTAGCACCTTGAACCATCATTTTCCCAAGCCGACCTCACTTAGTGGGATAAAGTTTGACTGTTGTTGTAATGAAGTAGAATGTATTACATTTTTTTTCTTCTTTTCTTCTAGCCCTTGCATTGCATGGTTTGGATTCCGAGATTTTGCTTGTCTAGCTCTGTTCATATCATGTATGTATTTCACATTTTTAAGTAGGATGCTTTATCTTGATTGAGAAATGTGTGAATAAGAATTTGCCCATTGATTGAGAAATGTTTGCATAACAATCTTATGTTTGAGAAATACTAAAAACATACTCTTGTTAGGTACCAAGAAATTGTTTTGAAAATAAACTTTCTCCTCTGCCGGTTTCACCTTCTACAATAGAGTCATTGATCTATTAAATCCCACAAATATTTATCTAACTAACTGCTCTAACGACTCTAATTTCCTTTTATCTAATGTCTTGGTGATACAATCCCCTCAAAATCAACCGTGTCCTCAAGGTTGCAATCTACTAAATTTCTTCATGTTTAATAGTTGTAGAAAAAAACTCGGAATCCTGCTGATGGGAGACGGGGGTTCTTTCTAGCTCCAATTGATTTGTTCTTTCCTGCAGCACTTATCAAAAAAACACAGTTGTTGTCAAAGAGTATTAGTCTTTCCCAAGCACCATAGGAGAAAGTTCAGCTTGGTAGTGAACCTGGTAACTAATCTAAATACTTGAGCAAAGCAATCTGAATAGCTTGAACTAAATCCATAGTGCTTTCCTCAACTACCTTGCACATCTGATAATACAGAGGAATGATTATTGATACAAATGCTCGTAGAATATTAATTTTCTACCATTTCTATTTTTATTGAATAAGATGAAATGGTCCTTAATAAAAAGCAGCTCATGAAGGGATTACAATTACACATTAATATTTTACCTCATTGTAAAGTCGAACTAATTCCAATAGATTTGGATCACTATCACAAGCAACCGAAACATCTTCTGGAGCTGCGAAAAACGAAAGCATTACAAGTAAGTTTTCTGGTATTTCCATCTGATGTTGTTCGGGTTGGGGCTGGTATTTTGGCTCAGGATCGTTCACCTGAGATGTTTCATTGCCATCAGCATGGCGTCTCCTACCCTTGCCAGGCTGCCACCACGGCTGTCCACTCTCCTCTCTGCGTCATTCCTCTCCATACGCTCTCGCCTAACAGAAGCATGCATCGCTTGTCTTTGGTTTTTTATGCGATCCATATATGTAACATGCAAAATCAAAATACACACATGTAATGGTTCTCAAATTGAGAATTGAATAAAATGGATAATTGGGAATAAGATTGATAGATGAGAACCTAATTAAAGGTGTTTTTAGTACATAAAAATTGAATGGAAAAGATAGAAGAAGATTAAGTCTAAGACTTAACCATTAGTACCAAAGGGAGAGAGAGGAGACTTTTCTTCAATATTCTTTATGCCCTTCTTGTTAACCATTGCTCCATTTTATAGATTGTTAAGAGAATATTATCCCTTAATTATTGGATCAAGTGACACATGTCCCTTTTCTCTAACCAATTGTTGATTCCATTTTGATGACTTGACTTTTTCTCGATTGATATCATAACAACACAATTAACAAAAATCCATAAAATTGTCAAAAAAATAAGGCAGAACTTGCCACCGATACACTTCGGATTGTACAATCTGAACAACAACAACAACCAAATTTGAATTGTATAAAATGATACCCTTTTATCAAACTTGGACTAAGGTCCAAAAAATACTAGGAATGACGTGTGTTCAAACTCTAAATTTCTTATTTATTCACCTAAATGTTCAAACTCTGAATTTCTAACCAATGTGTTAGTTGTCATATATATAAATTGTTTTTATTAAAAACAATGTTTATAGAACTTATTTAATTTGGTTTTATTTCTTCTTTTTAGGTGAAATGTTTATTTCTTTATTTAACCATTCAGTTCCGGTAAATTATTATGAATGACGACTACAATTAAAAAATTAACAACGACTAACACAAATATCCGACTTTATTTAGACATTGTAACTGAAAACATCAAAGCAAAAACCATATTTGGTTAAAATGTTGTTGTAGAATTTAATTGTAACTTCACATTTATTTATATATAAACTTGTTACATCTCCCTCTAAAACAGTTACATCTCAGTTTCACCTTTGTTACCTTCAACATTTTACAACACCATCAACGGCTCACAGCCATGGCTGGAGCCGAATTCTCCATAGGTGCACTTTGTTTAATAGTTCTCCTAGCTTATGGTACCCTACAATGTGTCCATGGGGCAGATTCTATACCAGGTCTTGGAGTCAATTGGGGTGCTCTTGCATCACACCCTATGGATCCTAATATTGTTGCAAATATGTTGAAGGACAATGGAATCAAGAAGGTGAAACTTTTCGATGCAGATCCTTGGATCGTTAGTGCTTTTTCCGGGGACTTTGAAGTTATGGTTGGAATTCCTAATGATCAATTAAGTAAATTTGCTGGAAGTCTTGGAGATGCCGAAGATTGGGTAGAACAAAATCTCACCAAACATCTTCACAATGGCGGCGTGAATATCAGGTTTGTGTCCGTGCATGTATGTCATTATGTTCCTATACATAAATAAGACCCCATAGTTATCAATCTTGATGTTTCTTTTTTAAACTTAAGTATTCATGCGCGAAACTGTGGAAAATAATTTTTGAGGTAGTTGAAATTCATTTAAAGGGTTGATTAATCTTTTAAAATGTATGTTTTTTTTAATCTTAAACCAAATGATTAAGAGATGAAACCCTAAATTTGTTTTGTCTTGCTAACAAAATATCAATAATATTTTTTTTAATATTTTTTAAATATGGGGTTGAAACAAAAAAATAATTATGGGGTTGGAAATAATTACGATTAATTAATTGACATTAATTGTCATTCTACAACCATATTTGAAGGATTTTGAACTATGTCCTTTGATGTAGAAGTTACAAAATCAAACTCTTATCTTTGAATTGACAACCTCGTTGACCAATGTCATAAATTTATTAGATTATTGTGAATTTTTTTTTTTTTCATTCTACGTACACAACTACACATTGTGTTACTGCAGATACGTAGCAGTTGGAAACGAACCATTCTTGAAAAGCTACGGTGATAAATATGTGAAGAAAACATTTCCAGCTATGCAAAATATTCAAAAGGCTATTGATAAAGCTGGACATGGAGACAAAGTGAAGGTGACTACAGCTTTGAATGCAGATG
>Ga0099826_10000776_pt1 | contig 16919 bp, 9 predicted proteins | sample Mtrugardesep15_FD_76830 | JGI IMG/M metagenome (GOLD analysis project Ga0099826, IMG submission 76830) | Root nodule microbial communities of legume samples collected from California, USA - M. trunc garden sep15 | ecosystem: Host-associated > Plants > Roots > Nodule | place: USA: California... | reverse complement strand
TGCCACGTAGGAGATTCTGCTGACTCAATGGGGTCGGGGGTCAATCCTGAAGAATCTTCATTTTTCAAGGGTGGAATCTAATTTTTTTTTTTACAGGGGTTAAACCCAAAAATGTACTATATTACAGGGGCCAAAAACACTATTAATCTTATAGTTTAATAGAGTAAAACTAAATTAGGTTTTACTTATATTTTATAACACCAAATTTGTTATTGTTGTTGCTTGTATTCTAAACTAGTGGGAGATTACCTAAATTTCACATATGTGTTTGTCTATTCAATGATTAAACATCACCTTGATTAGTCATGGATGTGGAAATTGAGAACACTTTGAAATGTTTTGGACTTATGTGACCCTTGAGTCATGTGTAGTCCTACAAAATTTCCCTTTCATACTATTGTGGGTATATTGTTAAAGGTCCATTATACCTTATAGTACAGTGTAATTATTCGGAGAAAGGAAAGCCTAATGAGGATTTGTGATGGTCAAGGAGAGTGGCCTTTTTGACAAAGTATGTTCTTCAATCTTCTCCGCATGTAAGAAAACGTTATAGGGATAAGGGACCTATTTACATGTCATGGAGCAAACAAAATAAAAGGTGGGTGCCACTTGGATATGAATGATAAAGGCTTTTTTGGAGTTATTGTTTGGCAACCTTTACCAACGGTTGGCATCAATGTTTTGAAAAACTGACTAGGGTTTAGTTAGTTCAAATGATTTCACTATAGTTCAATTAGATGATTATAAATACATTTAAAACTAAAAAATATTAAAAAAGTTAAACAATATAAATCAAAATCGGCCAATTGTGGTTAATCCGCAATTCAATCAATTTAATATCGATTCAAGTTGGTTCAATCATACTGTAATATAATTTGAATGAACCAACCGTCAAATTGGTCGGTTCTCAACTGGACTATTAAGTTGATTAGTTGCATTCGATTTTTCAAGAAGATAACTTACACTCGTTTCTCTCTTGTACAACCTTGTAAGTATAATTATGTGTTTTTTCTCCACTATGTACCTTGGAAAAAATGCGAAGTTACAGTTGCCAGTCATCCGATCAAAATGAACGTTCAAAATTGTCTTATCGTGTGAACCTGAGTTTTAAATTTGTACCGTACGATCATAAATCAACGACCACAATCTATTACAACGTGAAACTGTAGAAAAATTCTATAGCAGGGAAACCTGGTCCAATAAAATGGTGTTAGGTTTTAAAAAAAGTGCTTTTCTCTGTAGAACAATGTCTAGTTGAAGCTCATATTTGGTGCTGCTCATATTTGGAGCTTCCATGGCAACTAGAATCAATTTTTGTATTTAGTGGTGAGTCACAATTACATTTTTTTTCTTTACTACGTTATTGTTGTTATAAATTGCTTTTATTGATAAAACATTTTCATTTTATGGTCCATCATTAAATCCATTTTGTTATACATTTAAAAGCAATTTTAATCCAATCTATGCAACAACAAAAAACCCATTTCTAAGAGCTTGGTGCAAAACGTGATCAGGATAACTCTTAAAACATTCTCAAAAGTTTAAAAGACTATTTTTATGCCGATCAATTTTCATAATCGGTCTTTAAATTGACCAAATTTTTAAAAAATCAAATAAAATAACCGCAGAACCAAACACACCCTAAATTGTTTATAGTTTCTTGTACAAATCTTAAAAAATAGACAAAATCTTCAAAGTAAAGTGGTAGTTTGTAATTAGATAAAAAATAAAAAGCAGAAAGCATTTTCTCAAAAATGAAACATACCCTAAGACTTGGTAGAACATAATAAATTATCTGAATGGATTGAAGAGTGACATTCAAATAGGTCCCATATGCCCAATTGTCTTGCCCTTCCTAAGAAAAATGACAGCTGCCCAACAAAAATTCATTCTTTTTCTATACATACTCTCATCATTCATGTGGCTCCACCCTCACACCCACTCTCTAGCTCATCAATATCCCCATACCCTCTCCCTTGATGCCAGCTCTTACAATGCCTCACCCTCCACCTGACCTTGTATTGATAGGTTATTTGAAATATGGAGTATTGGTAGGTCCTTCCTATGTATGGATTTGATTAGAAGTTTTTTCAGTGATAAATATTCATATTGTTAGTATTATATTGAAAAAGGGGTGGATTATCGTCGTCTTTATGATTCATCTCCTTTATTTTTAGGGCTTAACCACCAAGTTAACCTTATATTTTGTTTATGTTAGAGAGGACCAAGTTTTTTTCAACTTAAACCACAAAGTTCGAACAAAGTTAATTTCGTCTAACGTCTATATGTTGAAATTCTATTAATTGATTTATTCTTAATTTCTTAATAGTACTTTATCAAATTGCATCTAAATTCATAGTTAGTCCGTAACTTTTTGCTTTCAAATGTTATCTTGTATGCATCAATAAAAATAAATTAACAAAATGAGAGTTCGATTAAGAGCCCGTTTGTTATAGTTTTTTTAAGAAAAAAATCACTTTTTTAAACAAATAATTACTTTTAAGAGTTTTGCATCCGTTTATTACAGATTTTAAAAAAAATCAGAATCTAAAAAAAATCTAAAAGCAGCTTCAAATGAGAAGTTGTTCTTAACAGCTTCTCAAAAAATAGATTTTTTTAGAGGAGAGAGAAAATATGATTTAAAATGTTGAACTAATTTTGTAACAAAAAATCTCTTTTATACAGTTGTATCCAAATAAACTAGATTATTTGTTTAAAAAATGTGATTTTTGTTACGGTAAACAAACACAAAATAATTTTTGATTTTTCACAAAATCTCTAAAATATAATCTCTAAATTATTTTATGTCAAAATCACTTTTATTTTAATCCGTAAGAAACGGGCCCTAAGTGAAACTTCATTAACTTTGACCACCAAGTTATTTGTATTTTAGCTACAATTAGAAGTAATGATCCATTAAGAAATGTTAGACATATTTCATTTCCTCTTTAACCAATGATTCATTAGCTTTACTTTTCTCATATGCGTTTTGCTATGATTTCACATGTTCTTTTATTTCACCTCGTTTGCTAGCATGCTTTTAGTTCATTTGATCATCTCAAACTTTTTTCTTGTTGCTACTTTATGCTTGCGTGTGACTTAGGCACTATCTTATGCCATATACAATGTTGCTACCTAACTTAATAGCAATTGATGTTAACACATTCCATTTCCTAACTTTCATATTACACTCCTATGTCATGCTACAATCAAAATGTTTGGCGACATGAAATCACCTTCTTATGGACGGTTGATGATTTTTTTTCTATACACATGCAGTCAACCTTTGTTGGACGATCAAACATTGTGATCTTGTCTCAAACACAAACCCTTACCTAGGAACATGATAAGAGAAAAGTAGAAAGTGAAATTATTGGATAAGTGGCAAAGCTGCCTTCATTTTCCAAAGATGTTTTAAAGGTAGTGCTCTTCCAACTTGACAACGGGGCATAGAGCATGAGTAGAAAACAGTTAGAAAATACAAGAAAAAGGGAACTTTTGCAAGTGTTTCTAGTGTTACAATAAATGAAATGAGATTTGATTATTTTAGAGGAGCAGTAAATATAACTATTACTCCAACACTCCTTTATCTATTACTTTGGATTATTAGGTGAAATTATTGTAAGTTCCTTTATTTTAAAAATGGATCCTTCATATAGTAGTGAGACTTTCATGAGTGCTGCTTGCACATTTCTTGTTTTTAAGAGCAAAGTGATCAATATCTTAAGCAATCTAATTAGAAATATTTTATTTATCATATATTCCCTCGACTAGAGATCTATTTGAAGAACCGTGGACACTAAATATGTACACTTCTTTCAGCTGAGATTCGATCATCAATTCGCCTCGTCATGAGAGTGTAGCTCTTTATGTTAAACCTTCAACGGCTTTTAGTTAGAAATAATCTATTATCATGAGTTTAATATCTCATATGAGCCAAACCTATTTGATAGATGTGATTCAATTGGATCAAAGTTTGTAATTCAAAATGTCAAAGGAAAAAGTAAATCAAATTTTGGTATCTCATCCATTGATGTCATTTTTTTTGTTTTTATACAAATCCGTTCAAATTTGTTAAAATATACAATGAGGGTTGATTTAATTTTAAATTTCATTAACAATTGGATGTCTCACTTTTTACTAATATAAGAATTTAATTTTTCTTTCTTTCTCTTTTGACCTTATAAAGTTCGTTAATTTGTTTATAAAAATTAATCAATGGGATTTGGAAGCTCACTTAGTACACTAGTGAGATGGTTCCATTCTCCACCAAGTTTTGCTCTCATTGTCTTACCACCATAGTTTGCCTCCTTCTCTTTAAATTGCACGAGTGGATTGCACTTATTGTGGCAGACAAGTAGCCGCAAGGAAAATTTGGTTAAAGTATTTCGAATACAAAGTCAACACAAATTCACTTTATTGGATTCGAAGGATTTACATATTTTCTATACACTTCTATTGTCCCTTTAATTGCATTATCCCTGGCCAAATATGTCATTAGATAAAACACTAGAACAAGGAAAAATTATTAAAAATAATGATGTTTATTTTGAAATAAGTTGCATAGCATATTCTTTTGTCATTTTTATTTTTTCAAAACTTATATGTAAGCTTGTGACGTTGCAACCTGCAAGCATGGAGTTTTGTTGGGTAGCAACCTATAGTAAATTCAAATTTTACAAGTCAAAATACTACCACTCACCTACTTTGTAAATGAATATTGTTACTAGATCTTATGAGCACTTGTTGTATTAAAAAATAGTCCGATTTGATTGCATTGGAAAATTTAAAAGACACATAGGTGATGTATAATTTTCTCTTTAATAAATTGAGATAATGTCACAATGAACTTCTTCCTAGTCTAGCAAGGAGTTAAAGAAAACATCACCGATTTGGTGGGTATGTATATGTTGAGGAATTGATAAACACCACTTAAAATTTATGCATATATGTGTGATGTTTAAGTAAAGATGTTTAACATAATAATATCAATATTGGTAGATGAGTTCGACTTCACGTACACGATTTAGTGTATTTTATTATACCTTCTAAATTTTATTCACTTTGAGAAAAATATATCCAAACATTGATAATAAAATAGAATAGTGTCATCTTGCCCATATCAGCTGACATGATTCGTTTATCAAGTATAATTGAAAAGAAAATGTATGAAATTTTGTTTAGAAAATTTCTTATCCCACCTTCTTGCGTGTCATACGTTTTTATCATTTTGTTTATGTTTAGGTTATATAATTTGAATCAGATAAAAATATTGCCTAACATCTTTCCCTCATTTATGTAGCTACGTTTTCATACCTAAAACATTGGGGGGAAACCCAAATTTAAATTTTGCTAAATTGTACCATATTTTAAGTTTAGTTGGTCAAATATATCACATTGTGTCATATCTTGGTGACCCGGTGGACAAGTCAGCCTTGGCCTTGTATGCCCACCAGGCCACCACGTGGTCAGACACGTATGGGATGGAGATGTAAGAATCTACCGTGTTATATGGTTTATTATTTATTTTAATTGATTTTTAATCTTATTGTATACATGGTTTATTATTTATTTTAAGGTTAATTATTTAAATTGAACTCATAACATACACAAAGTTTGAAAAATGATCCTGGAAAAACAACATAGATTACACCCTTGTAATTTGATATTTTTTTTATTTTTGACCTCCAATTTCATAATTTTCTGCAACTCTCACATTCCATACTTCTTTTTACGGACGCATTCCCTAAGTTGAAATTGCAATAATTTTATTCCTAACTCCGAGTAAATGAATATAACTTTTTATGACTTGCTCCTCATCTAATAGAAGATAAAACAGAGTAAACTATTTTACTTTTTTTGTTATATATATATATATATAAAATAAATTTCTACTCCCTCATATGGTTATGGTTGTTCCTCCATGCACAAGTGTTGCGCCGGGTTTTATAGTTAGTGGCGATAGTAGCATCACCGCAATTGTTTTTTTATATTTTGGTTTTATATTTTTAAAAGAAGCTAAATTAGTACACCCAAATCGACACTGGAGAGAATCGAACCTAAAACATTAAGGAGGAGCACACTCATAGGTCCCAAGATGTTCCGGTTTTATTGAAATGTGAAAAATAGTAAATTTTAGACTTTTTTTTTAAAGTTTTTGAAATTGTAATAATACTTATTTTTGGTCTAGAATATTCATTGTGAAAAATGTGGGTGTATAGGGATTATTAGGGGGTACTAAGTAGAATTGGCTAATTAAGGGGTAGAAGAGCAAAGGTCAGGCTTGCCTTTATTGCTATTGGCTTGGGCTTCAAATTGGGCAGATCTTTTATTTTTTTGAAAAAGAAATATATCTTTTGAGACCCCCAAAATCTCTAAAGGCCCCTATAAAATACTGAATAGGATGTTTTATATATATAGGACAGAACAGAAAAAGCATACCCTATACACACGTTTAAGCTTCAGCTGGAGAAACATTAGCTATAGCTCTCTCATAAACCGCATTGGTTCTTTCCTTATTCTTGACACCCGGTTCCAATATTATATAATCAAACATACCCCATTTTTTTAAGCTTTTTCCTCAATTCTTCTACACCTAAAGGGACATCCACATTATAATTATTTTAATGCAGATAAAATATCCGCAACCTAAAATGACATCCACATTTTCTTGAATGTATGTCTTCTCGTTTTGACGACTTCTTTATACCCGTCACTTCCTTCATAAGCTAAAACAAACTTTAGTTTTCTACGTCCGGAACCACTATCAAATTTATCTATTATAAACGTAAATCCGGCCTTTATTGCTTGACAACTAACCCAATTAGTCATCTTCTCTCGATCTTCATATTTCTTGTTCTCTTTAATAACAAAAAATAATTGTGTAAAAAAAAGCATTAAACTACTAAACAAATGTGTAAACAAATTCATTAAAATAATAAAATGTGTAAAAAAATAGTATTACTGTGCAAAAAAATGAATTAAAATAATAAAATGCCTAAAACAAATTCATTATGGTGTGAAGAAGTGCAAACAAAAGCATTAGAATCCTAACACATATGTAAATAAATCTAAAAGAAACTATAAACATAACCTCCAGTAGTTATTTACCGGAAGGTCCGGTAACTAACTCTTGGAAGCTACAACTGACAGAAAATCGCACACAGCAGAAACAGAATGTGAATGGAAGAAGTACGGTTTATCTATTAATTGATCGCAATTGAGTGAAGATTGACACTATTAATTTGATCTAATGATTGTAATGAAAAAACCCAAAATTTCTCGAAAAACGTAAAGTTTAGAAGAAAATTCAACTTGAGTGCAAAATAGGAAATAATTGTGTTCTATCATATATAATGATCATTCTGGGAGTGCCGTTAGTTATATACCAGACTCTCAAATAAGAGAAAAACCATAACTTCAAGGGCGAGATCCACTTTTCTACTAGGATCTTTAGTAAATTTACACTATTTATTTTTCCACCTACCTTCTTCTCACGCGCCCTACCGAATTCCAAAATTCTCTCGTTCAAATAATACAATTCGAACATCTTTTTTGTGATTTTTGGATTATATAATCGCAAATCGTGTTTATCCAGATTTTCAATCTACTTTGCAAAGCAGTGGCAGATGAAAAAAAAAAAGACATGAATTTAAAGAGATAGATATCATTAATTGAAGCCATTTTATTAATTGATCAATATTTCATAATACATTTACATTAAAATAATTCTTATTACTGTACCAGAAAAAACTTATTACATCAAATTATTATACATCTAAAGCTAATCCTGTAGTACAAGAAGATGGAGGGGGAAGAAGGGGAATGCTTGTTTCCTCTCACACATCCTAAGAAGAAGATGAGGGAAATGTATGTTTTCTCTGCACATCCTGAGAAGGAAGAGAAAGTAGATGAAGACTCTGATGAGCAACCCAAATCGAGACGGGTGGAACGAATTTGCAAAGTGGGGCATTACCCTTTGACTTTTCATATTATCCCTGCAAGATGAGAGAAATTTTTGTATGAATGGACAACGGTGGAATAGTGTAGATGAAATTTATAAAAGAGAAGGAGAGAATGTGTGATGCAATGAGAATTTGTGAAGAATTAGAAGATATTTATAGGGGTAAATTCAAATATAGAGTGTAACGAAGTAAGGGAGGGTGAAAAACGTGGTCAAATTTTGCTTGCCAGTAAAAAAAAGAAGCATAAATTATGTATGAAATCGTCCACCGTTGCTGATCAAACCACAATCCACATTATAAACTGGTTCGGATAATATAATCTTAATTGGTCCAAGACTGTTAAAGCGTTTACTTTGGAGGGTTTGGGACATTTTATACTATATAATCCAAACCAGTCAAGGACAAAAAGAAATTATGTGATCCACATTGCACTGACAGCTTACGTGGTTCTCGACACACAAAAGCTTCTAAAAATTGACGTGTTTGGTTCATTTGTTGTAAAACTTAACAAAGAATCATAAAGACACATATATAGTCGCAATTTACTACAACGGAGGAAACCTAACTCGTTTAGGGTCCGGTGGTCGTCACATTATCTGGCTTGAAGAATCAACTGGACCAAATTAAATGTCGTCTCAACCACAAAGACACAAAAAGGATGGGATATCGCTGTGTATCGTCATCCATCGACCGACTCTACGAGAAGTATCCAATTAACCCAGATGAAGCTCAAGAACGATGACGTGAGAACCATGTTCTTGATATTTGGTCAGTATAGTTCTAAAGGACATGTCAAGTTGGACACTTTCTTAGTCAGATCTTTCAAAAATATGCGAGAAAGTTTGATTTGACTTAGGACATACGAAGAAATCAAGACTTGCACGGATAGACCAGACAAAGATTTAATATTAGCCAATGCATGATCTTTTGTTATTTTTACAATTTTGAATTATGTTGTTGAATTTGTTATGTTGTTGAAATTGTTATTTTTAATGTATGTTGTTGAAATTAAATTTACTATGTTCAAAACGCTGCCAAACCGTCCAAGCCTCTAGTATTATCACAATATGGGACAGGTTCAAATTACATATTTCAAACTACATTGGAAATGAATTCAGATTTTATAATTTGAATCAACCCATAACGTGGATTGTGACGTTACAAACAAGGTTTGGCCGGTTTATGGTAAGTTAATTTAATTTCAAACATTATAAATGTTTCCTTTGACTATAGTTACAGTCGAGGACATTTTATGGCAATAAATAGTCCAATATCCTTCAATATTTTTTTCATTATCCACTTTTCATTCATTCTACAAATATATGTTTTAAAATTTAATTTTGGGAGTAGTTTATGATACCATGTTCATTGTTGACCACTCATACTATCCATAAAACTGATTTGTAGTTTATGTCGGTATACTACGGTGATCAACTAAGACCTTCATATCAATTACAATAAGATTTATGGGTTTTAGTCATATTCGAATTATACAATTCAAAAATATCCAAAATGTTGTTAGAATTATAGAATCCAAATGGAGGTATTTTAAGAATGTTAGAGCGCGCGAGAGATGATAAGATGGAAAAGAAATAGTCATAGAATTATTTAATTTTTCATAAGTTTACAATTTCTTATATGAATGAAAACACTTCAATGGGTTATTTATTTATTTATTTTTAAAAATGTATCTTTGTTAAAATTTGGAAAATTTTAAAACAGTAATTATGTTAAAATGTAGTTAACTAGTACTTTCATTCAATTTTATAATACTTTTAGTTCATTTTCAAAATAGAAAAATTATTTCGATTATATTTAAAGAAAGTCATATTTTTATACCCACGCAAATTACATATTTTTTTAAAGAAGTTATGTTGTAATGTATCTTTTCATAATGTAATGTATATTTAAAGAAAGTCATATTTAGACGGTTCAAATTACATATTTTTTTAAAAAAGTTAAATTAACACACACAAATTAGTACGAAGGAGAATTGAATTTATGTTGTAATGTATATTTTATTTTTATCCAAAATAAGAACTCATTTAGAGGAAGCCCAAATGATCTGATATGCACTTAAATTTTCAAAGAAATTATACTATCACAGTCTTATAGATCGAGAAAAAGTAAAAACTCCGCTATGAAATTTATAAACATGGAAAGGAATGAGCCTCCATGGCTTAGGGATAAGGTATTAATTTTAGGTATGACTAATTGAAGGATTTATTTTTTTATCAAGATCACTAATTGAAAGGATGACACTAACAACTCCTCAGGTTGCTTTTTAAATAGTCTTTATTGTGATCCTCTAATTTCGTCTAATAGTGATTATGTAGATATAGCGGTTGAGCACAAAGACCATTCACTGGGTTTAATAGAATGGTCAAAACGCATCATGCTATATTCAGAAGCTAAATCCAGCACCTATTTATCAATTAATTTGTGCTTAGTAACAACAAACCACATTAGACGATTAGCCTAAGTCTGCAAACTCTAGACGACCATGAGGGTAGTTTGATTGATTGACCATATCTATTGCAATGTATGAATTATGTATTCATAGCAGAAACTATGTTTATTGGCCAAACGACGTGACCTACAATTATAAGCCTTTGTTTGGCTAACTTCGCGAGTAGTGCATGAATCTCCCTTGCTCATGGGATCATGGTGCCCCACGTTCGCTCTAGTTTCTTTCTTCACAACATGATATGTTGACAACGACCTTAATGCGCATCTCCGCTATGATGATGTCGCTTCCCTCATTTATCTTTGTGGATAGTGGCACTATAAACATGTAACATGAGTTTTGTGCATCATTGTCTAGTCCCACTACACTTTGACACAATATGAGTCCCTAGTAATTCTCGTACTACGTTAGTGGTCTTGAGAATGAATCAACTCCCCTCGCTTAACTACTCTAGCAATCTCCTAACCTTCCCTCGGTTGGGAGTCTTCCTTGTCTAAAATTCAATCAAATGTTGTCGATATCAGCTAACAATATATTTATTTTTAAGTGTAAATAGGTTATAATGTTAGAATTCCATCAAGTCTCTCATAAGTATCAAATAAATATAAATATCTCGAGATACATATTACACCACCTTGATTTCTTTCCAAAACCCAAAATTTCATCGTTAAGGAGTGCTTCACCAACATCAACTTATGGTTGACATCATCATTAGAAAAAAATGAACCACCTCTAACCAGGGACAGATCTATGTGGTTGGATGTGTGGGCATGTGCTTACACAAAAAAATTTAGAAAACTTTTTTTAATAGCATAATGTATCAATAGTTGATATTTTGACCACATGGCCCACACTTGTCAGAAATCATTTCTCTTTTGGCCCACACATATTATCATATATCTCAAATTCTTTTTGACAATATGAATATTATCAAGAATCAGATGTAAAATCGACTGGAAGATAATTAGTTAAATGATTGTTTAGTTATTTATATAGATGAAGATATTTTTATTGATATTGAAAACAAGAAAATCGTAGAGGACAATTATTAATGTTACAATCTCTCAAAAATTATTAATGTTACAAATTTTTATATATAGTGCATCCACTGTTCAAAACTCGTGGATCCTCTAACATCTAGTGTTGGACCCACCTTCTTCAACCTATAAGTGCTTCTTTTAGTCTTTGATTTTGTGTTCCCATTCAATCTTGGAAATGCGATGATGAATCGTAGATGTGAGTGTTGTACTTGACGAAGTTTAGAGAGCATTGAGAATAACGAACTAATAATCAAAACCCGTAAGAGTCCTAGTCATTACACCTCCATCCAAAATCTTACAACATTAAATATATGAATTATATATCGTAAATTTTTTATTTTTTTTAAACATCGTAAGATTTATACATCATTTCCTTTATTTCGCAAATTTTTATCTAATGTGGATTAATCACTCCCGCTCGAATCACAAATTTGCACATATGATGAGTTTATTACTTTATTCAAGATATTTATGGTTGAAAAGATGTTAGAATTAGTTAATCAAACCGAATAAATAGATGAAGTATATAAAGGCAGGACAAGGTAGCTAGGCAATGTGCATAATCATATTAAGGCAAGTCAAGTCTTTATCCACAACCATAAGAAACCGTAATAGCCGCTGTTGGAGAATGGATTGTTTCTGTTGATGTCGATAGAGGTGACATCCATCCACCCATACCCTAAACCCAATGATCTAATGCTAATTGAACTAAATGTGTTATTTCTTTATCTTGATGTCATAGATGATGCAGTCATGGATATTTCTCTTGTGTGGAAAGTGACCACTCACCATTCAAATAGTCTTCTGGTTTCAAATATTATAGTATACACTAACTGGTTGTTAGGATTTGACAATTAGTCTTTAAATGTTGATATATTTGTTTATAAATCTGTCTCATTCATCTCCAAGACATATACGTATGTATATTGCAAAAAGGAAATTCTACAAATTTATTATCTTTCACGTTACTACTTTTTACACAACAAAATCAACATTTTGATCACAAATACTTTACACTTTGTCAACACCTTATACAAGCATCTAAGCAAATGTATAATGAACTTAGGGATTTTCCAACCCCTGAAAAGTTCAGTTTGTAAAATATATTCTATAAGGGCAGAAACAAAATTAGGTTTGTGTAAACCTACATTCATGCCATACCAAATTGGCTATATTATTGTGTGCCTCCAAATTTTGTTGTTGGACATTTATAAGAACCTCATCAACATTATCATTTCTATTCACTAAAATCACTCCTGGATTTTTAACAACCTCTGCCTGGACCACTGGTTCGACATGATTGGGTTGGGGCACATGTTGTCGACCTTGTACTACAAGTTCGACAATTTGTAAAAGCATGGGATTTTGAACTTGGGGAATTTGATGATGCCTAGGTTGGACAGGAGTATAGAAACCTACTATTCTTCCTATTTAGGTGGCTAATGCTTGATAACTTTAGTTTGTGGTTTGAATCAAATGATTAAACACTGTAATAATTTGTTGTGTTAACAAATTAACCATTTCGTGATTACTCTCATCCATTTGTTGTCTTAATGAATTTACATAATCTGTTGTTAAGAATGGGAGAGGTTTTCAACCAGGAACACTAGAACTTGAAGGGATGTTTGCATTGTATGGAGTAAATGGAATTGCTTTATCTGCAAATTTGGATGCATTATTTTGTAGGCCTGTCATCATTAATGTTGGCATACAATAGAGTTGATCCCTTGTGGTCATGAGCATAGTAAAATTTTGGTATAGCCAAGAACCTATTATCCAACGAAGTTCTGATTTAGGGATGAGAAGACACAGGAATACTAGTGAATGATGGTGCAGAAGCCACCAAGTCTGGCTATGTCATTGCAGTAGTTATCAGCACAATTACAGGGGCAGTTACCTCCATTTATGTTGAAACTAGCATAGCCATGGTTGTCCCGTGGCAGTTGACACATTCACACCCACTGTAGGGGCAGATGCCTGTGTAGATTGTGCCTTTGAAGATTGTGCGCTACTTTATGTAGATGATGCAGAAGTACCAATAGAACGGGCCATTTCTTTTAAGGGTTTGCCACCTCTTAAATGCATGCACAAATAAAGTTTTCTCCAGAAAAAGTTTAACAAAGACGGTTACAAATTTCCATAAAACACTTTTTCACAAGAATTTTTAGAAATAATTTGAAATTATGGAAGTTTCTTCCAAAAATTGCACAAACAGGGCCCCACCGGACGAGCCAATTTGTTTACCTGTGTTTTTGGTAAATAGTAAGACTAGTTTTAAATAATTGCTTGTAGGATCAAACTAGAAATCCTAGGGCATGTTGTGCAATCTTTTTTTCCAGAAAATGTTTGAATGTACATCATATTAATAGTTTGCTTTATGAACAAGATGAATAAAACTGTTTTTATGATTAAGATAATTGTCTTTCGACAAAACTCAGTGGTGTAAAACAAGTAAAAACTTAAAGATTTAGAAACAACAAACTTAAAGATAAAGTAAATTGCATTGCATTGCATTGAATTAAAAGGTGGTTTACCAAATCAAGTTACATACATCCCGTGACTCTTTTCTTTAGACATTGATATTTTGAGCATTAGAATTCTATAATAATGATTTGTGACATGTTTTTCCTATGAAAAACTACTATATTATCATGTAAATGTTGAATAAGGGTATCAATAATGGAAACATCTTCTTACATAAAATATGACTCTGAATAAATAGTTTGTCTCTCTATCTCATCATAATCTAAATATGCATTGTCGACTAAGCCAAAATAAAATATTACTCCCTTCGTTTCTTTTTAAATGTCTTTTTTGAAAATTAACATCAAATTAGCGATGTGTATTTTTTTTTCATATTTTCTTCCTATTATACCCTTATTTTAATCCACCAATAGATTTCTATTTTTTTGCACACAATTTATCTTTCCAATATATTTAATATGTTATTTCTCTCTCGTAATAAACAATTGTCAGTTATTATCTTTTTCTCCAACAAATTTCTATTTTTTTGCATGCTCTCTCATAACAAACAATTGTCAATTTTCTAAATAATGTGCACATTTTTTTTTAATTATTTTAAGTCGGTATAAAAATTATTCCAACTTCACATTAATCAAAAGTTAAGAAAAAATTAACTTTCTTCTACTTTTTCTTCCTTTTGAATATTCATGGAGTCTTTTATTTTTCTTCTCTCAAATCTCTTCTTTTACTTTGCACTTGAAATTTTTAACAATTGTTACTCATCTTATTTATAGCATTTTAATTCTTCTTAGAACCATTGTTTGTAACAAAATTTTGTTTAAATTTGAAGGTAACGAGATACAAACTTTGTTTGAAAAAATAACAAACAAACTTTAGTTTTTCAAATAGATAGCATTAATTAGTTTTATTAAAAAAAATAAGAGTAATTGACAAATGATATAATTGACAAATCGTACTTTTAAATACCAAAAGACAGTTAAATAAAAACGGAAAATTCACCTTAAACAGACACTTAAAAAAACGGATTTTACCTATCTGCAAATACTTTTTTAAGGGAACCTATACGCAAATACTTCAATGTTTTTTTTTTAAGGAAATACTTCAATGTTATAACATGGTTAGATTTACGTGTAAAATACTCCGAGATATTTTTTCGACAAGACAAAATATATTCTCATTCTTATTTTTTTTTATAAATTCTCATAATTATTTTTTATTATGCGTATTTGTAAAAAAATAAAATAAAATTTATCAATTGTAACCTCATTCATCATAAGTATCAATTTATGTTTTTCTCATTATTATTTTTCTTTTTCAAGTAGCAAAGTAATTAAACTCACGTACTATATATTAATGTTCATGGAACCACCGATTAAGTTAATATAAGTTCTTTTCATTAGTATGCAAGAAGATTTGCTAATTAATCAAGTCATACACGATCTAGATTGTATGCATTAAAAACTTTGTAGTGTTAGACTAACCGAGAATTCAATTTGCATTCTTTATATTAAATTGGAGGAGAATTGAACCTCAAGAGAAGCACACTTAAAGGTGTGAAGTCAACATCATTAGATTAGCCCAAATGAATTCTTTTTAAGAAGCTTTACTAGTAAGTTTAGATGAAAATATGTGTATTTGCCGCATTAAAATTTGTAATATTTGACTTTTTGAATAAATAGTTTCTAAATTTAGAATCTTTAAAATGTGTCCAAAGACATTCATCTACAATATAAACAAATCAAAGTCTCTCTATCATAGAGTACACGTGGCATTTTTATAGACTATATTACAATTAATGTTATGCATCTCAACATTTCTACCGCCTCATTCTTTTTATACCCTGGTTATGAAAATCAACTTTAAAAATAGAATGTATTGATATACCTCTTTATCGCACACGAATTATATCATTACTTCACCTAAAATCATTATCAAAATAATCAATTACCATCCAATTGACTAATGTTGACATCTTTATCTTTATCTTTATCTTTATATAATATAAAAGCTTACTTCTATGAGTAATAGTACACGTGGCACCTTAAATTTCACTCTAGCATTTATTACTTTTAATACACATATGTGGCAATGCATTTCACATGGTATGGAACAAATTTCCTTAATTGCATCAATTTATATTACTTTTATTTAAATTATATTTGTTATTATTATTTATTTTATATATTTAAATCAAACTTTATCACCTTAGCTCTATAATTTAAATTATGTTTATGTTGATTATACCAGCAGAACAAAACAAATATCGATTTAAATATATTGGTCATTTTTTTAGTAATTATATTGATTTAAATATAAGCCAGCTAATTTAAATTGTACGTAACTAACAAAAAAAACTACTTTTACATAATAAACCAAACTAAAAAAATATTTTTTCTTTTTCGACTCTAATTGACCAAACAATTTTTCATATTAGTTGGCTGATATTTTTTTTTTTAAGGAAGTTGGCAGATAATTTCTAAATTACTCAAAAATAACTTAAATATTGTATTTTTTTGTTATTTTTTTAGTCCCCAAAGATAATATCATACGTAGATAGTAAAAATGATTTTAAAGTAGTGAACCAAACCCGATAAAAATGAATAACACGTAGTGATACCATATCTTTTTAATCAGCAAAATGAATAGCAATTAGTGGTATCATATATTTTTTTACCCGAAAAATGGATAGAAGTATGATGCCTGAAAAAAAAAATGTATTAATATCACACTTATTAGGATAGTAACATATTAGTGATATCATATTTTTATTTCTGTTTTTTGAACAAAATCATGAGATTGTCGCAATCAAATAGAAATTAATGTGGTCAATGAATCAATATAGTATTCTTTATTCATTATTCTTTACGATAGGAAGTTATAGAACCAAAATATCAAGAAATCATGAATGTTAATTGAAAATAATCAATGTGGTAGAGTACGGTAGAGTATTGCAATCTCCATCTC
>Ga0099826_10000775_pt1 | contig 16922 bp, 7 predicted proteins | sample Mtrugardesep15_FD_76830 | JGI IMG/M metagenome (GOLD analysis project Ga0099826, IMG submission 76830) | Root nodule microbial communities of legume samples collected from California, USA - M. trunc garden sep15 | ecosystem: Host-associated > Plants > Roots > Nodule | place: USA: California... | reverse complement strand
TATTTTGATAAATGTTAGTATCCTCAACCAGTTTTCATTTTACCACTATTATCCTATTGAATCTCTATCCTTCATATTATCTTTTCAGATGGTATTCCCTCCACACAAAAAAATCTTAGCAAAGTGTAAGACATCGTGAGTTGACGAAATTGTAGTCTGTCAAAAATATTGTAAAATATACAATATGAACTCTTCAAAAAGAAACTTTTTAACATATTTCCATATTGAAACGTAGGTTAATCATCTCTTCACATTACCATTTTATTAACATTATGGTATCAGGAAAAATAAGCTGAAAATGTCATAACCTATTTATATACGCTTACAAAAACAGAGGTACTTATATATTATAAAATATCATACTTATTCTCATACTCGTACAAACATAAACAAAATTACTATCAAATAAACTCACCTAGACTCTTCCCTTATTACATGCAACTCACACATGGATCATATCCAAATACAGTACTATCTTCATCATAAACACATTTAATCTATTAGAAAATAAGTTCCCTATTTATCTATGGGTGACCCAATATAGTGTGGTTTCCTCAGATCACCCGGCAAGAGGATTGAGCACCTGTCCAACAAAGATGATTGTTCCGGTCAAATCTTCTCTAATCATAAATAAGAAAGGGTGGTCAGCTACAAAGTCTAGCCGAGGTGGAATACTCATGGCGCTCCTCAATAGTATAGTTGCGGCAGTTGCCGCAGCAGCTTCCGTGCCTTCTTCATTTACTTCAATGAAAGACTTGTGAAATATATTGGAAACACAAAGGTTTTGACTCACTGAAGAGTTCACCATTTTTGTGAGACCTCCACCAGAAAAAGGTAAAACCACACCTAGCTCCTTTAGCATATCAGAAGTTTCAAGTCCAAATGAAATATTGAACTTTGGAATCCTAAAGTCACCTACTTCCACTTTATCAAGAGGAAGCTTGTGTTGCAGTAGCTCAGATTCAGAAGCCACCTTTTCAACCAAAGCTGCCAACCCATCTTTTGCATTTGGAAGAAAAAAGTACATAGTGAATTGACGCTTATCTTCGCCTTGCTTATAAGGAAGACCAAGAACTTTAAAACCATCAAAAGCTCTAATAAACTGCTTCTTCTTGCTGGTCATGAAGGGAACCTTGACTGGGCTACCATTCAAAAGGTGAAACTCGTTGTCTTCCGTTTTTGAAGCATCAAACTTATCATTCCACGCTCCTTTGAAGTATAGTGCATTGGCAAAGATGAGTCGGGTTGCACTGTTGACCGACCCAAGAGGAAGAAGTTCTTTAATAAGGCCATTTGTCTCTTTTTCAGCCCATGAATTCACTTCATTGGTCACTTCAGCAGCCTTTAAAACCATATCAAATTTAAAAATCAATTATGCATATAAATAAGTTGAGTACTTTTCACAAGTATTGCAATAGAAGACTTTAACATTTTGTTGGTGCATTTTTCATGCATTACATGCTAAATTAGTTGGATACTAGAAAACAGCAAAGGAGTAAACTCAGTAAAGTTGTTTTGATCAAATGTTTTCATAGAATTTGATATAATAGCTGTTCTAAAATAAATCATTTTAGTCAGATAGTTGTATGCTAGAGGATCATGTAAGTTGCTCCCACTTTAGTACTACAAAAATTGAAGTGGCTTTCTATTCAAACCTCTGAAGAGCCATTGTAGCAGGGAATTGCAGAACTTTCTTGAAATATTGTTTACACTCCTTTTTGCTTGATGCACATTAACGAAGGAAAGACAAACAGGTATAGGCTGATTTATTTGAATAACATAAAGGTTTGTCATGTGGATGATATTGCTTTTGATCAATTTAGAGTCATGAAGTTGTACTATTAGAATTCAAAGCAATTCATACCCCAAACATATACCACAGCTTTCATTAAGATGGAAAACATTCTAATGGTCTGTTCGTCAAGCACAGTAAGCCAGCTTATAGATGATAGCTTATAAGCTTATATGAATGAAAAGGACTCATTTGGTACCTACCTATCATTTTCTCATGGGCTTATAACTTATTGTTACTAGCTCGTAGTGCTTTTCAATAAGCTAATTCGAGTAATCTATAGCTTACGTGTTTGGATTGCCTTATTTGGGCTTATCTACTAACATAAGTTTTTTGAGACCTCCAATATAGCTTATAAAAACGACTTACAACAACATATACAAAAATAATTTAACATTATTTTATCCTTTACTATAAAAATAGCTTATACATAATAAGCATTTGTGCTATAAGCTACAAAATAAGTTGTTTATCCAAACAGATCCTAAATCTTAAAGCTTATCATATCTACACATGCTATTATGTCATTTCATTGATAGAAACATACCTTGGTCTGGAAATCAACGGAAGACAAAGCTGCTTTAAAATCAGTGGCGACGATTTGTTGGAAGGAAGGTTGAAGAGAAAGGGTTTGATCAACCCACACACCATCGACGAAAGAGAGGAGAGGACCACCGGCGGGAGCAGCGTCGGAGAGGATGACGGAAACGAGCTGAGAAGCGAAGTAGTTGAGATGATCGGTTGATTTAGATTGGAGGAAGTTGAAAAGTTGTTGTTGTGTGGGACCCTCAGAACCAGAAGCGATTATGCTCAACACAACTTGAAGTGACAGTGGAGAAAACACGATGTTCTTATCTGATTCTTTGGAGAAGAGATGTTTTGCGACGCTGAGTGATACGTTGGTTTGGTTGGCAATTGATTCACGAAGATCCATTGTTTTTTGTTTCGATTTTAAAAATGTTTTTGAGTAATCTCTACTTTGAAGTTAGTTGAAGTTGGTTATTAAATAGTGCTGCTCTGCTATGTGTTGCAAACCATGTCGGTATTATTGCCGTGTTGACCTGTTGTTACTTTTTGTTTAGCATTTCTCTTTCCTCTAAATGTGCTTGCTTACGGATTAAGTTTGGAATTAGATACTACTCATTTTCTAGGCTTTCAAAACCACCTGCAAAAACGTTTCTCTCCAATATTTCTTTTTCTTTTTCATTAATACACATCTGATGCTATCTATCCAATTTAGGTTAAAATACATCAGAGGATGTGTGATCAAAATCACTTAAAGACTAATATGTTACAAACTTATGGACCCCTGATGTAATTTAACCTCGAATTTATGTTTTGAAAGAGTATATAATTTTTGGATCTATGTTTAAGTGTCCTTAAGAGATATTGGGGGTTAATGAGTAACATTCAACCTTGTCAATAATGAATGAAAGACCATATTTTATAGATCTAGTTTTCTATTCGGGCCAAAATAATTGTTCTCGCTAATGGCCCAGTTAAGTGATCTCTTATCACATTTTCTTTTCACACCCTCCTCGTTTCTCACGTGCCTTTTGAAATTCTCATTTTACCCACAAAAATACATGATTCAGATTATATAGTCTAAAACATAACTATAAATGAGAAGTGATCAAAATATCCTACCTAAAATTGCGAAATTTGCCATAAAAAATGATCAAAAAACAACGTCAAAATTGACAAACATAACAAATAAAATCACATATATATAAAAATACCAATAAAAAATTCTGAAAATTGAATAAAGTTGATGCAATTTTTTTATTTTTTTGAGAGTATGAGGGACGTAAGAAGTCCGTTCTATATGAGTCTCATTCCTTGATATTATTTTCTGATTTTGTAGGCAACTTTTGAAGGAAACTGACATTATCGCCCGAAAACCAATTTTTTACTTTTTTTCAACTAGAAATATGCACTTCAAATCTAATATGTGATAGAACAAGAACCATTTTGAATCACATTTAAGGGATTCCTTGGTTCAAGTCTAAAAAGTGATGTCAATCGATTTGTTTGAGAGGATCCTAGTTGAACACCTTATATTTCTAATATGTCATGAACTAGATCATAATCATTCTCAAGAAATCTATAAGAAATGATACCATCTTCTTCTTTTTTTCATTAGGTTTGGGTAGAAACCAAAGGTCTTGAGATAGCCGATCAGGCAGAACAACTCAAAAAAGAAAGAAAATATTGTTACTTTCCTTCATACTTGTTAGAAGTTCAAAGTACCATTTATACGAATAGGAATCTCCTTCGTTACATGATTTCTTCTTCCGATTGATAGATATAGGATCTATGGAGCAATTACTTAAACGTATATTTTGTAAAATAACCCTCCCTATCTGATAGAAAAGTATCCCATGATCCTAAATCGATCTTATCTGATATCTAAAATTCCATGATCACTTTTCAATGCAATATTAACCACTTTTTTCAATTATAACTCTAATTAATATTACTTTCATAACTCTCAAATCAATATCGTCCGCTTTGCATTTATGATAATGGTGAGCGCACCAATAATTGACGAGGACATTTAAAAAAATATTCTCTCCTTCACTTATACACTTTTCGTAATATTTCTAAAATAATCAAATGGCTCACTTAATTTGGCACGGATGGAATACCTCCCCCTCATTGATTACAACCTCCATCTTAGATCCCAGCCAAAAAAAACTCCTCCGCGTAGCATTCATTCCACTAATTCGTCATCATCTTAAGATTTCTCATCTTCGTAAGTTTTGTTCAGCACTCGTATTAAGATGTGGGTTAAATTACACCAGAAGTCATTTAAGTTATTTAATTGTAATAAATTGGTTATTTAATAAAAAAAATTGTACCACTTACGTCTTTTAAGTTGTTTAATTATAACAAGTTAATCATTTAAGTATTTTTCGTAACACTTACGTACTTTAAGTTATTTAATTGTAGCTTTTAAGCTCCAAATAACTTCGATTTTTAAGATCTAAAATACCCCAAATTGTTACGGTTAAATAACTTTAAGGATCAACTTATTACAATTAATTAACATAAAGGATCTAAATGGTACGAAAAACTTAAAAACTAATTTGTTATAATTGAATAACTTAAAGAACTTCCGGTATAAGTTAGCCTAAGATATGAGTTGTCCAAAGTATTTATAAAAATAAAAATAATTTTTTGTCCAGAAAGTCAAGAAAAAAAATCAAAAAGTATTAGCTTTCTGTAGCGAATTCATTTTGCTTTTTTTTTTTTTACAATTTCTAGAACAAATAAGATGTTGGAGACATATTTTTTTTGTATAAACTTTATATATTCCATAAAAATATTTAATAACTCAGATTTTAGTTTTCCAAAATGAAAAAGTTTATAAAAAATTCCAAAAAATTAGAGGAATGAAACAAATTAAAACTAATAATGGTATTCAATTACAATAGTCGGCAACCAAAATTGTCTCTAAATTTGAAAGACACTCTAATCAAGTTTGATTCTTAAGAATATAAATGTTCCAATCTAGTCTCTAACTTTGGAAGATGTTTCTCAGATATATCTTTTCGTGATTTCTTTAGAAGTCATGGATGTGAAATATGTCTATTAAGTGCATTGTTGATTGTTCTAATCATAGAGAGAAGAGTACAAAACATTTGAAACAAAAAAATAAAGAGGACAATCATGTGTCAGCAAGGGTATGATTTTGATTTAAACTAGTTTGATTGGCTTGAATGGTCACTCTTATATTGCATGAGTTTTACGAAAAAAATATTCTAGATGTTCATGAAATCAATATACAACTCTGATTCTTGTATGAACACACGAGATGTATCGCTGAAGTTGGTGATGTAGTCTTCAGGTCACTGGGTTTGATCTCCAATGGTTGCTCCTTTCCAAAGTAGTGGAGTTATGTAATGATGGTAATAATGATGGTAATTAAGATAAGAACAATTGGACAAAGGTTTGAAATATTATTCTCACATAGTCAAGTAATAACACATTACAACTAGGAACAAGGTATTAAACAACATTGCCGGTCAAGGTAGTATGTAGGATTTCGCGTTTTTGGCTGCTACAGATGTTGCGTTATGATATGTTAAGTATTGCGGTTGTCGCAATGTGATTATTCACAACATTGCACAACTCTTAAATAATGTATAATAATTTAAATAACTTAAAATAGAAATAGATTTGAAGCTCTAGCTAGAGAAAGAGCCTAAAGGAGATAACAATAGGTAATTTATGTTTAAATATGTACTAAAAATGTGATTTTCATCCATCTCAATTGAAAAAATATTCGGTTTCCTTATCTATTGTCATGAACGGCATTTTTTGGTGGTTGTAACGGTGTTTCGTCGCGCTGCTATAACGGCATTTTGCACAAAGAAAAATGATAATCGGTTTTCAATTTTACTCTCAAACAATCAAGTACAGTAACATAGTACACCTACGAGATGTGATTACAATTAAGGAGAAATAGATGGCAGACGGAAAACTTGGCACTAAGCCATTTATTTAAAAAAAATGCATTGAAGTGATAGAGCAAAAAGGCCAGATAGAGGAAAGAATTATAGGGAGAGAGTAGAACCAATTCCAATCATCATTTTTATGCCTCTCCCTATAATTCATTTCAATCATAGAACATGTTCCCTATTTATTTATTGGCAATCCAATCCATTATGGGTTGCTAAGATCACCATCAAGAGGATTAAGCACCTGTCCAACAAAGAGGATAGTTCCGGTCAAATCATCTCTAATTAGATATAAGAATGGGTGGTCAGCTGCGAAATCCATTACAGTTGGAACACGCATACATTGATACTGCACAGTCATAGCACATACCGCAGCAGCTTCAGTGCCTTCTTCATTTACTTCAATGAAAGACTTGTGGAATATTTTGGAAACACAAAGGTTTTGACTCACTGAAGAGTTCACCATTTTTGTCAGACCTCCACCAGAGAAAGGCAAAACCACACCTAGCTCCTTTAGCATATCAGAAGTTTCAAGCCCAAATGAAATATTGAACTTTGGAATCCTAAAGTCACCTACTTCCACTTTATCAAAAGGAAGCTTGTGTTGTAGTAAATCAGATTCAGAAGCCACCTTTTCAACCAAATTTGGCAGCCCATCTTTTGCATTTGGAAGGAAAAAGTACATAGTGAATTGACGCTTATCTTCGCCTTTCTTATAAGGAAGACCAAGAACTTCAAAACAATTTAAAGCTCTAATAAACTGCTTCTTCTTGCTGGTCATGAAGGGAACCTTAACTGAGCAGTCACTCATAAGGTGAAAATCATAATCTTTTGTTATTGAAGCATCAAACTTCTGATTCCACGATCCTTTAAAGTACAGTGTATTAGCAAATATGAGTCTAGTTAATCTGTTGATTGGAAGAATTTCTTTAATAAGACCATTTGTCTCTTTTTCAGCCCATATTTTCACTTCATTGGTCACTTCGACACACTATAAAACCATATCAAATTTTAAAATTAATTATGCAAATATATTAAAATTTGAAGTGGCTTTCTACTCAAAATTTGAAGAGCCAATGTTGTAGGGAATCAGAGAGCTTGCTTGACATAGTGTAAACAATATCATATTGTTTACACTCTTTTTTCTTGAAGCACATTTGAATACCATAAAGGCTTGTCACAAACTTGGAAATTGATTTGGTAAATTTAGAGTCATGAAGTTGTACAGACAGAATAGAAAGCAGTTCATACCTCTAAATATATAATACAACTTTTGATTAAAAAAGATGAAGAAACATTCTAACTGCCACACGTGCCTTTTTAGTGAAGAACTACACATAGGTTATCTACGTGCTTCAAATGCAGTAAAACAACATTTGTTCTAAATTACGTTATAAAAAATTGTTTGTAAAGTGGGAGATGTTATAGAAACATACCTTGTTCTGGAAATCAACGGAAGCTAAAGTGGCTTTATAATCGGTAGGGTTTGATCAACCCACACACCTTGGGTGAAAGAGAGGCGAGGCCCGCCGGAAGGCGCAGCATCAGATAGGATGATGGAAACGAGATGAGAGATGAAGGAGTTGAGACGGTCGATGGTGTTGGAACGGAGGACATCAAATATCAAAGTGGTTCACATAATGGACATCAAATTAAACAAAATATGGAAGTAAACAAACAGAACTCCAAATTGTTTTAAAAATCTTTAAATAAAATTTCTAGATTTTTTTAACACAATTTTTTTTTTAAAACGGAAACAAATGCAACTTAAAAATCCATTTTCAAGAAGCCACAAATTAACAAATGAGAATTTGAACAAATACATATATGGTGTGCTGTATCCAAGCATTTTCAACCCATGCTACTTTCAATTAAGAACAAAATTACTCATATCAATCAAATTGTCTACTTTACTTAAGGGGAATTAACTTGTAAACTAAATAATCAGTTTATCTAAATTTAAAATAATACTAAAATTACCATGTATATTGGCGCTCAAACGGGTACTTCATGCTCGTCTGTCTGCTATTTTTATTGCTTTAATGCGTATCAATGACAAACAATATTTTTTATGAAATTTTAATTAAAATTATAGGTGTAGATAATAGATATTTTGCACTTTCATATTTTAACAAACAATACTTATCTTTTTCAATAATATCATAAATATAACAAATATCCTTAAAAAAACAATATAACAAATATAAAATGAATTCTTATTTTTTTTCAAAAACACCAAAAAATAGTATTCTTATAGTCAACAAAATTTAAGAGTATAATTAGAAGTAAAAAAGTCAACTCAAAATCATGTATTTTCTTTATATATAATATAGATGACATATATAATAATTAATACTATAAATATATCAATAATTCAAAATACTAACTTAATTATAAAGCTAAAATATATCAAATCACCGTAATAAAGCGTCCTCCTCGTAAACTTGTATTAAAATACATAAGTTATCCCACCAAATCATAAAAAGGTCATAAACTAATACAATACTATAAATACATTAATAAGTCAAAAATTAGCTTAATTATAAAGGCAAAATATAGCAAATCACCATAATAAAGTGTGGTGCACATACCCTTGTATAAAAATACATAAATCACTCTACCAAATCATAAAAAATCCAAAAAATAATATAAACAAAGAGTTTCATAAGATTCTAAAATAGTTAAAAGCTAACTGATTTTACTTTCTTTTTTTACCCTATACAAGTCATGCCTACTTACTACGTGGTTAGAAATAGAAATTATGAACGATAATCAAATGTCTTGGAAGTATTTTACTGCTTGTACATTATTTTAATTGATTTGTCGATTTTGTATGAGTTTTTTTTTTTTTTTTGAAGAGTCAATTTTACGCGAGTTAATTTGCTGTAAAATTGGTTTAAATACCAATTTCAAACCAAAATTGATTTCACTACTAATTTAACACAAAATTCACACAAAAAAAACGTAAAATTGGAAGATTTTAACAATTTTTCTATCTATGATTGCTATCTAACTCCCTCAAACAATAAGAAAAAAATGGTAGCCACTATTTCTTTGAAGGAAGGTTGAAGAGAATGGGATTGTTCAACCCACACACCATTGGCGAAAGAGAGGCGAGGTCCACCAATGGGAGCAGCGTCAGAAATGACGAAGCAATCGAGTTGAGAGACAAAGTAGTTGAGATGATAGGTGGATTTGGATTAGAGGAAGTCGAGAAATTGTTGTTGCGTGAGACCCTCGTAGGCAAATCAATTGAATTGGTATGATTGTTGCATCATTGCATGTTTCCAATTCTCACAGGACCTGTTAAAATAAGTTGTTGAAGAAATAACGATTGATGTCAAATATTTACACAATTATAATATTGGGCACCAAAATAAACCTCCAAAAAATTTAGAATAAATTTGGTTTCCTCTTGAAAGAGATAATTGCAACGTTGAAATCTCCTAAGGCATAGAAATGATAACATTTGGATAAATTATACTCATATTCCTTTTTGAATGCTTATCAACGGAATTGGAATCCAATTAATCTGGAAATCGAATGGAACAACCCTTTTCTGTAAATATTTGATCTTGAGGTTTTGGTGGCAATTTCAATGAAATGGCAAAATCGACATCATGGTCATCATGAAAAACTTTGTCATTGGAATGAGGCTTAGCAACAGAATCATCAACGGAGGACGTTGTCTTTGTAGATTTGAACGATTCATTAACTAACTATATCTTTTAATCCATTAACGGTAATAAGGTGTCTCCATTTAGGTTTGAAAAGCCGCAAAAATGCAGTGGTAAATGTTTCCCAAGTTGCCTCAGGATGGCATTCAGACCACCATACCCACCAATGTATAGCACGTCCACAGCGGGGCGACACCGCTTCCAATAATTGCACAACCATTTTTATGTTGTTCATTTGAAAGTATTGCTCGGTGCAAAATTAACACCTACCAATAAGCTTCTTTATTACTACCGTCAAAAAATCAAAATCATCATATACAACCTTGAATTAGAGGGAATGAGAACGATAATGAAAACACCAAATGATACGACCCAATCGGAATAGGGTCAAACTCCAAAATTTATAGGGAGAAACTAATTGATTACTAACATACTATTGAGGGTCACACCTTCCATAGTATGTTACACCCTCCATTCTATTGAGCGTCGGATCGCAAAACATTGATACACTCGTGTAAGTGACAAAAAAATCGTTCATCGCTCCGAAAGACACGTCCATTTTTATTTTTCAAAAAAAGATATGTCCTGATGAAAGTGCATGATTGATTCAGGACCCGTTTGCATTTGACTTATTTTGAGTTTATGTAAAACAATGTTAATAAATAAGATTCTATTTATTATTTATAAGTTTGTAAATGTAGATTATGAAGAGAAAAAAAACAATTTATAAATATACAATTTTTATTAATAATAATTTACAAATTAACATAAAAACTTATTTATTTATATAAATTGTTTCACATAAACTCAAAATAAGGGTAATCCAAACGGACAATCAATAACATATGTACGTATTGCTAGTTGTGCTACTTAAAGCAACATTAGAGCTATTTGTCTTAAGGTAGAAGACGGCAACTATAGTTGATTAGTATTAGAGTAGAGATGACATGACAAATAGATGAAAACTCAGTTTGCGGCAACTACGTAAACAACATTAACTATACTTTTTTTGGATCAACTTTACATTCTCAACCAAACAATATTTTTAATTTTTAGTTTTTTTTAAGAAATATTATTATTTTTGAGTTAAAAAAAGTATATTATTATTTTATTATTAAAATTATTTCAAAATATTTTTACAACTTGTTATTGGATGCGTTTGTTTTAACTTTAAAGAAAATAAATTTTGTGTTAGAAAAATTTAGAGATTTTGAGGAAAAAAATCTGAAGCAATTTGTGTTTGTTTACCATCCAAAAAAATCATTTTAAAATAAAATTCACTAGTTCATGTCTAACCTCCTTATGTTTGAAAAAAATATATTTTGAGAAAAGCTAATTCTAATAGATTTTTTTGATAAAGTATTTTTTCTAAAATTCCTAAACAAACACTTAAAAATGACAAAATTGATTTTTTTTTACTAAAAAATCTAAAACAAACGGGGCCACTATTTACAAGGTTAACTATATTTATTATTATTTACAACTTGTTTAGATAAAATTTATTAAGTCTCCGTGAACTTAGCTCAATTGGAAATGACAATGCATAATATATGTAAGGTCTGACAGTGGCGGAGCCAGGATTATGATAAAGTCTAGGCAAAAAAAATTTGCAACACATTTACAGGGATTTACATAAAAAAAAAAATTGCAAGCAAATAATCAAAAAATCTAAAGAAATTACCCAATTTATAGGGATTTATAGGAGAAATTTAGAAGGATTTACATAAAAAAATTGGCCCGGAGCCCGGGCGAGTGCCCAGGGTCGCCGGGCCTTAGAAGCGCCCCTGAGGTCTGGGGTTCGACCCCAGACACCACAAAAAAAAAAGATAAAAGTTATTAAAATAGTTTTTTTCAACTTTAATAATTAATATTTTTATGTATTTTAATCAAATTAGTTAAATTGATATAAAATTTGAATGGAAAATATAAATATGTGAGGTCAAATTTGTGTTTTCTTTAAGGAAATTTGTGTTCTTTATATACAACCATTGTTGAAGTAAAAACTACTTAGATGAATTATAGGTTACTTAAATTATATGTGGCTATTTGACCCGCACAAAAAATAACTTCGTTTATCCATTGAAGTTCCTTATTGTTTATCCCATAACGATGCTCATTTTAAGTTAGTAGATTTTTACTCCACATTCCATTTTTGCCTAAAAAACCCTTTGTACCAAAAAATTTGTTACTTGTTACTTTTTATGTTAAGTAAAGTTGAGATAAGAAATATTTCACCAAGTAATTAGATTCGACTTCTCTCGAACAATTTACATTTAGATGTAACTCATCAACAACTTAAACCCATTAAAACTCCACGTTATTTAATATTGCTAATTGATCTACCAAGTTGGTTTATAAACTATAACTTTCTTTTATTTTGTAGTAGCTAAGAGATTAACTTAATAAATTCAGAATACAACAAAGACTTTCTAATATATTTTTAGGGCCGGTAACTAAATAAAATAGTGATTGATAACTTAATGACAAAGTTCCTTTTAAAAAATAAAAACCTTAATTGACAAAGTTCCTTTTAAAAAATAAAAACCTTAATGACAAAGTTGAAGGTTTAGAAAGCGCTTCGATGGATGCTAGTGGAGTCACTGCCAGTAGTGGTTGTACTGATTTAAACGTTGAACAAGAAAACAAATTTTAAATCGTAGGGATAACTTAACAAACTCATTTTACACTTCACACTGCTTGTTTTTTATGAAGGTCATGCTAAGGATATTGATGTGAAAGTTTGAAATGGGTTTTAACTTATTTGAATTCGAATCCATGTTTTTTTGGATTGTACGGGCTAATTTTGTAAACTTAAACTCAACTTATCAAGTTTAAATTGAATATTGATTTTTAAAAAGTATATTCTTGCTTTGAGGAAATATTGATATAAATATCTTGTACATATGATGTACCACTAAAGCATATACTAATGTATATTGAATGATTTACAATTAATCAATAATAATTAGACTAATATTATTTTTTAATTGAGAAAAAAAGACTAATTATATTTTTAAAAATATTAAAGTAAGTTGAAACAAATCATGACTAACATCAATACAAATTAAGGATGATATAATTTAGAGATGAGTGCTAGGGAGGGAGAGATAACATGTTTGGTAGGTTGTACTTGTACCTAGGGCATGTTCTCATTTATTTTTGGAATGTACGATAAATCATAGCTTGTTGTTTTGACTACATGTTGGGCGTTTTGGTGTTGCTGCAAGAAGAAACTTGAACCTGAAGAAATTATTGAGGTGGCTAGCTTACTTTGGGAATATGTTTACTAATTACAACATGGTCAAGAAATTTGAGGTCTGTGAGCAATTTGTTTTCAGTGAGAGGAGAATTTTGCAGTAAAATTTCTAGAGATAATCTTGATTTGGTATTTTCTTATTGCGGAATTGAATGTTACTGCTCGACAACAAAAAAAAATTAAGAACTTATTATACTAAAAGTTGTTTAAAATTTGAACACCCTTCAATAACCTTAGATGAAAGCACCTCACAAATAGAGAAGTAAGAAAACACACAAAATTTAATGTGGTTGGAGGTCTTGGTTTATTTCACATCTAAAAGAGGAAAATCTACATACAATTTAGAACCCATCCAGCACACACTGCAGCATCATACTGAAAAGCTGCAGCCCAACACTGACGACCTAGACCATGCCTTGCCAACACCTAGACCATGTGTTCCAAGCATTGGACATTACACGATCTTCAACACTCAGGGTCAAAGTCTAAAAAAATCAAGCACACCAATTAAATACTATGCTTGAACACAATTAATCTTCAAGTCTAAACCTTAGTACACTCAATCAAGGACAGTAACAAATGAATTAGCAAGTACCCTAATCGACCAGTATAGATTGCAGCAGAGACACCACAAAATGGAGACCATATCGTATGCCCCACACACCAGTACATGATCAAAGATTCATTCCACCAACCATATTCAGCTAAATAGTGATCAAATGAATTAGCAACCATATTCTTTTGAAACACAAGTTAAATTTACCAAAGTATCTTGGTCGATGTTTAATGGAAAAACTCATTTAACAATCCGCATTAAATGTTTGTTGAATTAAATGAAACTATTAGACATACTAGCATCAAATAATTCAAAAGCGGTTATTTGTGTTTGTAATAGTGACCAAGATTTAAGTTTGTTTTTTCTTCATATAATAGTGATCGGAGTAAGGAGCGAGTTTTACTTGTATTGTATCAAATAAAATTTAAAGGGTTGTAATCCACTTGTAACCAATATTTTAGGATCAATATTTCATAAACTATGTGTATATATCTATGTACAGATGAACATATGTCATAGGGACAAACACTTGAGAATTAGTCATCCACCCTATATATCTCAGAATACATTCTAACTAACGTACACATGCATTGTTGACAAACTTCACAAAACTGATTGCAAATGCCGGCGACAATGAATGATTACATGTCATTAGGTGACATGAATTATATAAATACACATTCATGAACATAGTAGTTTAGACATGGGGTCTTTGGCTCTCTATTTTATCAAAAAAAATAAAAAAGTAGTTCAGACATGCCAATCAATACCATTAACTTAATTTGTTCTAGTCATAAAAAATTACTTAAGTCAACTAATGAATTCAAAACATGCACATTATAGGGGCGGGGAGGAGAAAAACAGAAGCATAGCTTCCCTTTTACAAAAATGTAACCAAATTTATTTTTATAATGTCAACTTGACATTATATGATTTTCTTATTGCTTACTTCATCCACAACTTGCGGCACATTTATCTATATAAGTTCATGGCAAATGAACTACACTAGTATCTAAAGAAGCAGTTTCTCACCTTCAGATCAAAGAAGACACTAACAATGGTAACTAATCCTTTCTTTTTACTTGCCACACATTTTTAATGTTCTTCAAAATGGACCAGTTAAGAAGAATGATTCAATTTCTTAACTTACCATTGGTTATATTGGTGTCACTAGTCCAAAACCATATAAGTTGTTTATACATGAATATGGTTTGGTCGGTCAAAATATCCGACCATGCACACCCTTTTCACTAGATATTTTGACATAAGCATCTCTAAGTTCACCAACCGAATTGTCTGCTTAGAACACTTTTGAACTTGTTTGATTACTTGCCAGGGAATCTGCAGAAGTATGGATACACAACCAAGGGTACAAAGAAGACTAGGAGGGAACAGAGCTGCACTTTTTGTATATGGTAAGAACTTAGAAAATCCCATATATGTCCATTTATATGTTAAAAATGTTTTGTTTGTATTTATTAATTAAATTGAAATTCCAATTTTTGGATGCAGCTATGGAAGGGTTAGAGAACATGGCTTTTGTTGCCAATGCAGTGAGCTTAATAACTTATTTCACTGGGTCCATGAACTTCAGCTTAACAAAATCAGCAACAACCCTAACCAACTTAATGGGAACTGCTTTTTTACTACCACTCCTAGGTGGACTAATTTCTGATACATATTTGTCTAGGTTCAAGACTTGTGTTCTGTTTGCATGCATGGAATTGTTGGTAAGTTTAATCAATTTCTCTTGCTAGCAATTTTTTCGAAAATGCAAAAATATCATCGAGTGTATCTTCTATTAGTAGTATAACCGAAAACACGTTGAGAATCAAATTAACTAATGAAAAACACCTTTAAGGATCAAATTGACATTCAAAATATACATTTGACGATGTTTTTAGAATTTTGATAAATTTTTAGGAGCTATAGTAATGTCTGTCACATTCAAAGACTCATTTTTATTCTATCTTCACTTGCATTCCACGGTACAACAAGGTGAAGGGGGACCCTGTGGTTGGTAATGTAGGGATAGCTAGGGTGTAAGAAAAATGAGTGTGAACATAGCATAGCTCAATAATGATGATTATATCTGTCTTTTCAGCATCATGACGGGATCAATCCTATGATTAATCATTATAAACAAAGTTTAGTGAGCCTCTATAACAATAGTGTTCAATAATTGAAGGTGAATGTTTAAGGAAAAACAAATTAAAGATGTAACATAAAAAATGAATGAATATTTTTTTTAAATCGTCGGGAGAGGAAAATATTATTATTAATTGAAATGATACTAATGACGTACAAAAAAAGTGACAATAGCGACTATTTTACAACCGTCACATATGAGATTTTTTCAAAAGGATTAAACATCATACAACTAATTCTTTTAATTGCAGGGATATGCTATCCTAACAATTCAAGCACGTTTCCAACAATTAAGACCAATTGCTTGCAAAGACATAGCACCAATTGATATGAACCAATGTGAGCCTGCTAATGGAAGCCAAGCTGCTATACTTTATACAGGACTATACCTTTTTGCATTAGGAACAAGTGGTGTTAAAGCAGCTTTACCAGCCTTAGGAGCTGACCAATTTGATGATAAAGATCCAAAAGAAGCAGCTCAACTTTCAAGCTTTTTTAATTGGTTCTTACTTAGCCTTACTACAGGAGCAATATTTGGTGTTACTTTCATTAATTGGATTAGTAGTAATCAAGGATGGTATTGGAGTTTTACTGTATGCACTATAGCAGTATTTCTCTCTATTGTATCTATTTGCATGGGTAAGTCATTCTACAGAAACAATACTCCAAAGGGAAGTCCTCTAATTAGAATCATACAGGTAAATAACATTATCCTCATTTTTTTTTCTTTATGCTTCAAAATGTTATTGTACTTTAAATGGAAATTTAATTATGATGCATATTTAATTTGTTGAACTTTCAGGTGTTTGTGGCAGCCTTCAGAAACAGAAAACTTCAAATTCCGGAGAATGCAGAAGAAATGCATGAGATCCATGAAAAAGAAATAGGAGACAGTTATGAAATCCTTAAGATGACTGATCAATTCAGGTTATAATATATAATGAAACATATTTGAATTTTGATTCATCTAAATAAACTTAATGCAACATGACCATTATATTTACTAATTCGTTTCTTTCTCAGATTCTTA
>Ga0099826_10000774_pt1 | contig 16922 bp, 15 predicted proteins | sample Mtrugardesep15_FD_76830 | JGI IMG/M metagenome (GOLD analysis project Ga0099826, IMG submission 76830) | Root nodule microbial communities of legume samples collected from California, USA - M. trunc garden sep15 | ecosystem: Host-associated > Plants > Roots > Nodule | place: USA: California... | reverse complement strand
AGAGAGAGAGAGAGAGAGAGAGATGAGATCAGGTCTTTCTAATCCTCTGTGTTCCCCTAATTGGTACACTACACCTAGTTCTCATGAATATTTCTCTTGTTTTACGATGGTTAACTTAAATAGCCCTAATCAGTCCCTTGACTTAGGACCCTCTTCTCAGTTTACATTCCCTAATTCCTTAGGTGATCTAATATTCTTTGAAGGTTTTAAGAACGTTAACCTAATATCAAAAATAAACGATTATCCATTCCTAGACTAACCCTGTTTATTTGAACAATTGAGTTAGGTCTAAGTTGAAGTTATGGTCAGTAGTCATTCATTCTCACAAATCATGTTTATATTTGATCAGGATATCAAAAACATTAAAAACAATTGAATTCAATAATAATAAATTAATATTCACAATAATAGAGTTTCATAACAACATGGTTCGATTAGGGTTACATCATAATCATCTCAGACCTAATCTCTAAGAGATTTAGCAACACATTGTAACTAAAAACAAGATATAAAAGATAAAAACATACCTTAGAAAATAAAGGAAAAGATAGATTCTCTCCAAAAACTCCAAAGTAGCCTTCCTCTTGAACTGCTTCAGTTCTGAACGAGCAATTCCAAATGAGGAAGGCTGGTATTTATAGTGAGAGTTTCTACCTGGGTTTGGGAAAAAAGTGAGGGCTTTACCCAAAATACCAACAGGAAAAGACAAATGTGCCCCGAGTTTTTAGGTGCTCGAGGCACATCTCCAGTGTGTTAGGCACATAGGTGTATGGCAAAATCCATGCACGAGGCATATGGATAGTGTGCTAGGCGCATGGCTGCCTACACCATGTTCTAGGTTCCTATTTCATGTGCTAGGAACATTTGTCATGTGCTAGGCATATTGCAAATGTGTTAGGTGCATGCCTTTCCTTTCCTGGGCCCAAATTCTCCGATTTTATGTCGTTTTAAGTCTTCGTCTTCAAATAACTTGCCTCGGTACTTTGGGAACAAAATTCCTTCCTATGTAAAGTCTCTTGAGGCCTCTTGAATCTTCATTCTTGTCTTCCCAAGGTCTTGGCAATACTTCAATTTTTCTTGCTTTTCTTGTTGTTTAAGTTTGCTTGTGAACTCCAAATATCATGAATTTACATTAAAAATTATGTAATGACAAGATTTCATCATGGACTTTTCGAAGAAGCTGTTCTACGAGATTTTGGTCGAACGAGAAGGTTTCTCTTTTCCTGTCGAGGTTGTATATGAATGGATTCTTGAATTTTTCACTCACTGTCAGAATCTTGGCCATAATTTAACTAGTTGTCGTTGGTTGTACCCACAAAAGGAAAACAAGGAGCCTCATGTGAATGTTGACAAAGGAAGATCGAAAGTTATTTCCAAAAAGCAAGAATGGGTGCCTTTAAGAGTGAACACTTCCGGCATTTGCTCTTTCAATGCATTTGTGGCCCTGACCGAGACACAGGCACATGTTGTGGATACCGTGAAAGATGTCGCAGCCAACTCCTTTAGATTTGCGTTGCAAAACGTGACTAATGAAGTTCCTTAGCGTGTCCTGGCTCATGTGGACGTGCCTGTTTTGGAATTGGTGACAGATGAAGCGCATGATGACGTGCATTTAGGCGCAGTGGACAGAGTGCTCCCCGATTCTGATGTTACACGGTCTCCGGTCGCTTATGCTCTATCGTATTCGGTTGAGCAAGTTGACGTGCAGGAAGATCTCTCATACATAATCCTAGCACGAAGTGATTTGCCTCCTCTTGCGCATACTGAAATCCTTGGTGATTTCAGTGCAGATGCCTTGGAACCCCCTCTTAATTATGTTATACATGCTGCTGTGGATGTCTCAGCCATGTGACAACTTGTTGTTCCGGACTCAGCAAACAGTGCGGTAATGGATGACGTGAATAGCTCCTCGATGGCGCGGGAGGATGGCATGCAACATAGTAATCTACGCATTCAGCAAGACCTTGATCTCTGGCAGAGGATAAAAGATTATGATCAGCGTTAAACAAAGAATCCGTTTGTTCCTATCCTGTCCAAAAAGCAAAAACAAATGTTGAAAAAGCACCAGTTTGATGGAAAGGCGCCTTACCGAACCCGGTCCATAGGTGAAGCTTCACCTCCTGCCAAATGAATATTTTCTTCTGGAATGTCCGAGGTATTGGTAACTCCAACATTAGAGTTACTTTAAAGAATTTATTTTTGACTCATAAACCTTTATTAATAATTATTGCGGAACCTATGATTACTGTTGCACAAATTCCATCTTGGTATTGGACAAGTATTGGTGTTTTGAATTTATGTGTTAATGAAAGAGGCTCTTTGATTCTGAATCTATGGGAAATTTGGGGAAGAGATATCAATCCTTATGTGATTTTTGTGTATTCTCAATGTATTATTTTGGAAGTTTCTTGTCATCAAACCACTGTTTATGTCGCGGCCGTTTATGCTAGCACGTCATACTCTACACGCCATCAACTTTGGCATGATCTCACTCTTATGCTTGGAAGGTATCACGGTCCTTGGTTTTTTTTAGGTGACTTTAATGTTGTTTTAGGTGCGCATGAGAAGCGGGGTTGTCAGACTCCGCCTTCCACGTCATGTATGGATTTTCTTCATTGGTCTAATGCTAATCTTTTATCGCATCTCCCTTCCTTTAGTTCTTTTTTCACTTGATCCAATGGGAGGCTTGGGTTAGATAATGTTGCCCTGCAACTTGATAGAGCCATCTGTAATGCTGCTTGGTTGAATCTCTGGCAGCGTATGAGTTGCAATGCTCTTGTTTGTCACCATTCTGATCACCACCCTATTTTGATCTTGGTTAACGATTCTAATGTCAAACATGTTGTGCCTTTTAAATTTTTCTAAACTTGGACTAAGCATGGGGATTGTTGGCGGCTAGTTTTGGAGAATTGGTCCAAGAATGTATGTGGTATTGGTATGGTTCATTTGAAACTTAAATTAATAAATCTGAAGAATGCCTTTAAGACTTGGAACCGAAATGTTTTTGGTGATGTGGACAAACAGGTTCGCATGGCAGTTGATGAGGTTAATCGTATTCAACAACTAATTGACACGGTTGAAATTTCTTATCAGTTATACGCATAGGATCTTGAGGCGCAACTTCTCCTCACAAAAGCATTGAATTCGCAGGACACTCTTTGGAAGGAAAAGGCTAGAAATTATAATTTTATTCATGGGGACCGTAACACTTCCTATTTCCAGTAGGTGGCCAAGGTGCACGCGGTTTCAAAAAGTATGTCTATATTACAAGTGGTGACACTGTTCTTACTACTCTAACTGATATAGAGGCACATATATTGTCTTATTTTCAATCCATTTTTAGTGTTGACAATAATTGTGGAACTAATAATATGGTTGCGCAGTTGATTCCTTCGTTGGTGATTAATGTTGATAATGACTTGTTGTGTCGTACTCCACTGAGTTCTGAGATAAAATCTGCGGTTTTTGATCTTGATGGGGATGGTGCATCGGGTCCGGATGGTTTTTATGGTCACTTTTATCAACCATTCTTGGATAATGTTGCGACTGATGTTGTTAATTCCATGCAAGAATTTTTTAGTACAGGTGTTATGGTGCGACATGTTAATTCTAATTTGATTGTGCTTGTTCCGAAGGTTCCAGGAGCAAAAGCTATGGGGGACTACCGCCCTATATGTCTCGCCAATTTTCAGTTTAAGATTATAATAAAAATCATTGCAGACAGACTGCATCTATTATTATACACATTGTTTTCGTTGAACAATGTGGATTTATCAAGGAGCGAAACATATCTGACTGTGTGATTCTTGCATCCGAGGCTATCAATTGTATGGAAAAACAAAAGTTTGGTGGGAATGTGGCTTTTATGGTGGATATCTCAAAAGCTTTCGACACTTTGGATTAGAATTTTTTGCTTTATGTCCTTATGCAGTTTAGTTTCTCTGTGATTTTTATAGATTGGATATTGACTATTCTTCAATCTGCTCGACTGTCTATTCTAGTGAATGCTAAGGTGGTGGGTTTCTTCTCCTGCTCTCGTGGGGTTCAACAAGGGGACCCCTTGTCTCCGCTTCTCGTGAGGAGGAGCTTAGCCGGGATTTCTCTGCTGCTCAGTTTGAGGGTCGCATTTCCCCTATGTCATATGCTCGAGATAATTCTTTCCCCACTCATATTTTGTATGCATATGATGTTAGGGTTTTTTGCACAGGTACAAAGAGGAATATTTGATGTCTGTTGAATATTTTCCATGACTACTTGGAGGTGTCGGGGCAGGTTGTTAACAATTCAAAAAGTAGGTTTTTTACTGGTGCTATGATAAGTGCCCGTGTTCAGATGCTTGGGTTTAGCGCGGGGGTCATCCCTTTTAATTACCTCAGATGTCCTATTTTTAAAGGGAAGCCGAAAGCTCCATACTTTCTTTCCATCACTGATAGAATTAAGGCGAAGCTCACTACTTGGAAAGGTACAACTCTCGCTATCATGGGGCACATTCAATTGGTGAAATCTGTTATTCGTGGAATGTTGGTGTACTCTTTCCATGTTCATATCTGGCCGCATCAGTTGTTAAGTTTATTGGATTCTTGGATTAAGAATTTTATCTGGAGCGGAGATATTCATTCTAGGAAGGTTTGTACCGTTTCTTGATCTCAAGTCCACCCGTATGATTAATGACTCTTTAATGTTGAATTGGCTTGGGAGCTTGTTTCCAAGGATTGTCAATGGTCGGTTCTTTTTAAGAACAAATATTTTTCTAATGGGAGACCTCGTTTGCGCTATATAAAATCATCAGTTTGGTCTAGCATCAAAATGCATGTTAGTACGGTTACAACTAATTCTATGTGGCTTGTGGGCACTGGTGAGAATATTAATCTAATGGTGAGAATATTAATCTTTGGTCGGACAATTGGCTCGGGGAGCTGCTTCTTGATTTGCTCCAAATAGATCTTGTTTACCATGCTCGTTTTTTGGGAACAGTTGCTTATGTGATTGATGATGGCAGCTGGAATTTCCCTGGTGGTTTGCTACCCCACGTGACTCCTTACTTGGCTTCCATGGTGCTGCCGACTTCACCTCTTCCAGATTCTCTAGTTTGGCAGCACCCTACTGACGGTAAGTTATCTGCGAAACATGTAATGCTTTTTCTGAAGCCTGCTGCACCTGTGCTTCATTGGCCGGATTTGATATGGCAGTCTTGCATCCCTCCATCTCATTCTTTTATTTTTTGGCGTCTATTTCATGGAAAGATGTCTATTGACGAGAACCTGGTGCTCAGGGTTGCGTGAATGTCTCTGTTTGTAATCTTTGTATGAAAATTGATGAATCTTCTGTGCATTTATTCCTTCGTTGTTCCTTTGCGGTGGAGCGTTGGACTTGGATTGAGGGTATGCTGAATTGTTCGCTTGATCTTGCATCTATTGTTTCCTTTCTTTCGTGCATTCCTGCCCGTTGTTCCTCTCATACCACTGATATTTATGTGGCTGTCGTGGTACATACTTTACATATTATTTAGATTTCACGTAATTCGTTACGGTTATCTACGGATGTAGTGTCTATGCATGTTCCTCTCCTTGATGCCTTTTATTTTGCTACACACCATATGCGTTTCAAGGACATTATTACCGTGCATTGGAAGGTGACTTCCCCTCCGTGGTTGAAGGTTAAATACGGATGAGTCGGTTGTTGGTAATCACGCTGCTTGTGGTGGTCTCTTCTGGGATCATTTAGGCACATTCCTCGGTGCTTTTACCTGTAATTTAGGTTTTGACTATGTTTTTTCATCGGAGATTCAATGGTTTATCTTTGCTTTGGAGTTTGCTGCCCAAAAATCCGACTTTACCGAGTGACTCTACAAGTGCTCTGCTTGCCTTCAAAAATTCGACTTTGGTTCCGGTTTTGCTTTGTAATCGCTGGCATAATGCTTGTCGGCTTGGTGTGCAGGTGATCTCATCCCATATTTACCGAGCGGGAAACTTTTGTGCTGACAGGTTGGCTAATATGGGGCACGCAGTTCATGGGGTTGTCTGGCTATCTGCTTTACCACCTGAGTGAGTTATGAGTTCTTTCGGGACATATGTGGTCTGCCGAACTACAAATTTCCCTAGATTGTGGTAGATTTTATTTTCTTGTTTCTTTGTAGCTGAGGGTTTTGGCTTAGTCCCCCCTCTTCGTATATATTTTTTCCCCCTTTTTTAATAATATTTTGAGATTGGCAGCATAGGATGAAGGTTCTCCAGGATGCCAACCTAGTTGGGATGCCGATGTTTCCTCTTGATGTCTGTCATTTATCCCGATTTATAAAAAAAACCTTTGTTCTAATCATTTTTTAACATAAATTCATCTAAATTTGTCTCAAAACACCTTTTGAGGTGCAGTTTTAAATTTATTAAATAACGATTAAACTTAAAAAAAAAAATTAAGTCAATTTCATTATCGTCTTATAGTGTATGGATCTACATACTAGGTCGGGACAATTTAAATTACATAGTGTTTTAGACTCATCTTACAATAATTGAAATCAAGCTATAGTTTGTTATAGTAGAGAAATTAAACTACAGTTATATTAGTTTACTAATGGTGCATAAAATTGATTTTGGTTTTCGGAAAATTGATTTTTTTTTTTAAATCAGGTATCATCCATGTGCAACTACGGAGATTAAACTGTCGATTTTTGTAGGATCTAAATGGATGAAAAATTCTCCTTAAAAAATTTAACATTGCTCCATGACCAAGGTTGTATTCGAACTTAGAACTTTGGTTAAACTAGAAAAAGACCTGCGCCATCTATCACGCTCTTTGGTTTCGTGGAATTGATTCCATTCTTAACAAAATCAATAATAGATATAAGACCCGCAAAAATCTCTATTATTTTTGTTTGCACAAAATATCTTTATTTACACATCAAAAGTGATTTGAGGTTCTACTTTTGATAACTTATTTTACAATTCATCATGTGTTTGTCCAACTTTGTTCTTTATACCCTTTTGAGCAATTAACTTACCCAAAGCAAACTTTGTGCTCGTGGGATATATATTTGTAGTTCTTTGTTCATCAGAAAGGTGTGGTGAACACGTTCAAAAGGTAGAAGTTCTTGCAAAAGATTCATCACGGTTAGTTTAATTACTCTTCTATAATATTATTTTCTTGCACCATGTCTAAAAGGAGGATATGTTATAATAGATGGCATCTAGTACTTTACATTATCTCCTGTCCTGATCACTTAGAAGATTCAAACATATATAAAACCTTTTAACTAGCCCGAATAAGTACAATTTCTGTCTCTCATAAACCTTTTTTCACATGTCCGAGGAATGATGACATGGTTAGGTTTATTGAAAATAACATAGTTTTAGAATTTGTTTATTTTTTAATATTTAATGAGAAAACATTTTTTATTTGAAAAGACATATTTGTTGAGAAAAGGGAATTTACATAATTGAGTATATGGGATATTCCTTGTAACATCCGACATTAACGAGGAAGGCGAGTGGTTGTCGATATACAAGGCGTGACAATGAGTAGCACCAGACAATTTTTAAACAAACCGAATCCACATTAAAATTAGAGGGGTTCTTAGATCGTTAAAGTATGAGACAACATGGTTGAAGAAAGACTTCTAAGAATTTTTTGGTACTACCTATACCAAAAAAATGCATCTTCTTTTTGGTAGCACATTATGTAAGAACTCATGAGTTAAGCGTGCTTGATTTGGAGCAATTTTGAGATGGGTAACCTTATGAGAAGTTTCTTAGAATGCGTGCAAGTTATGACAAAACACACTGAAAAGACTTGTGTTGGTTCGTAGGATCAGGTGGCAATACTTGAAGTCATATATATTACAAGGAGTATCAGAGTAGACCTCTCCTAGTACGATGTGGTTCGGGGACGAACCAAGCGAAAGCTGGTGGGCATGTAACGCCCGAGGCTGAGGAGGGCGGGAAGTGGTTGTTGAACCAAAGTGAGTTTTAGAATAATGTCTCTAAGGTTTATATGATAACAATATATGAAAGAACAATTGAGTACTCTAATGTGTGTTTAAGTGCGCATGACCATAGAATCAGATTATGAATTCAAAGTCAAGTTTTTGGTTCTAATATATCATGTTGTAAAGGCAAAGGAAGTATTTTGGTACTCAAGAGAAGTTAATAAGACGTATGAAGACTTAGAAGATGATTTGAAAAAAAGTCAACAAAAATTCAAAGCTTTGGTCAAAAGTTGCATTTACCCTTGAAGACTCTGAAGGAAACATGTTCTGATGGACATGTAAGCAGTCAACATTCTAAAGAGACTTTAACCAGTATTGGAACGTCACTTTCAAGATCTGATCATATTGTTTGTCTTCTTCTGACCACCACAAAACAAACAAATAACTTCATTGGCTAAGAGAATGTAACAAATCATTCCCAAGAAAGTAAAGGATCCCTTTAGCACTATTCAACGACATTATTCCTTAGAGGCAAAGTTTTCAAAACTGATCGGAACTTTTCAAGGACGAATTTGATGTGTTGTCATTCTTCAAACAATGATTCTCTCATTTCTTCCCTATTAAAGAACCTGGGCAGTTTGAAGAACTTAAGAGACTACATATTATTTACAAGTGTCAAAATTCTGTTAAATTCAAAAGCGCACAAGCACTTAGAAATTTTTTTACAAACTTCATTTCATAGAATTACTCAATGTTAAAAGTTACTTGAACTTTAAGTTTAGTTTACCACTCAATGAGTATAAAGTGTAAAAAATTAAACTTATTTGTTGTAAATTCTGATTGTATAAGTCCTCTTGAGTGAGCTAAGGAAGTCTCAAACTTGTGTTTAAGCAATTGTAATCTTGTGTGTTTATAGTAAAAAATTCCTTACAAGTGCAAGGGGACTGGACTAACCTCCGATTATGGGGTTAACTAGAATAATTTGCTTGTGTTATCTTCTCTTTTGATTATCTTGTTTGCTATGTTTTGTTTAAACATTTAAAAGATTATGAGGAAAAACTTACATAATTTAACCTCTATTTTTATGCTTTTCTCACCTTCAGTGACCGCCAGTGCATTATTTTTCATCGTGTAAGGCCAAAATATTATTCATAGTGTTCAATATTGTTTCTAATCTTGATGATTGTTCCTTGTGTTATTTTTATTTTAATGGGATTTATATAAAGAGAGAGATATTACTAAATCACACCGTTATAATATTAAAAATTATGAACAATTATTCAAATGTTACCATTTTTGAGTAGACAGTTTATATCATATTAGATCGTTTAAATATATTTATCATACTCAAAAGGCCACTAATCCCATGAACACGGCCCTGCCAGACAACCACTGACAGGCTACCCTTATATCGTTTTTTTTTATCTATGTCTATTTTATAAGTTTGTTTATGTCCTCTAAGTGGATCACATAGGAGAAAAAAGTAAGGTTATTTTGAATAGTATATTATCTTCAGGGGGTCATAGAGATGACAATTGAGGTGGGAGTGTCAAGACACATAATTCTGTGTCAAGAGATCACACAACAACACCTGTCGATGTCAACATTTGGGTAACAAATTAATGATAAATGATCATACCAATATTTTTGTTTTCTAAGACTTCTTTTATCGTTTTAAGCAGGAGTTATAAGGGACCAACAGATGTCATGATTGTTTCAAACAATTTTTATAATAGTATGCTATTATAATTTTTATTTTTATAATTTTTTTCAACTCTAAATGATATTATATGATGGGTTTCTTACTTAATATGCTGAACATTAAACACGTACTTTTTAAGCTTAAATGTACAAATTCTTAATTGAATCTCTTGAGGTATTATTGAATCCTTACTGAGTGACAGGTTACCATTGAAGAAGGCTTTAAATTATAGAGGTATTATTGTGAATATTGTTTTGTTTATTTTTTTCTTAAATATGATTTTCGTCCTTGTAATTTAGACGAGTTTTTGTTTTCGTCCTTGTACAAATAAAAATTGAAAAACATCCTTGCAAAAAAAAATTTATTTGAAAATTTTCCCTGGCCCCACCAAAATGATGAAGTGGCATATGCACACGTGGCAGTTGCTAACTGTACGAGTTTTGCCACGTGGTGCTGATGTGCCGGCCACATAATATTAAATTAAAAAAAACATTTTTAAAATTAAAATATTTGAAAAAAATAAAAAAATCATAAAAAAATTCCGATTATATAATTTTTTGAAATATGAAAAAAATAGAAAATTATATAATTTTTACGAAAAATTTAATTTTGAAAAAATTATTTCATTTTTTTCGAAAAGTTATTTCCAGATTTTATAATTTTAAAAAAAATTAAATAATAAAAATAATTTTAATATTTTTAAATTTATTTTCAGATTTTTTAAAATGCTTTTTATATTTTTAAATTTATTTTCAGATTTTGTAAAATGTTTTTTATATTTTTAAAATTTATTTCCAAATTTTTTAATTTTAAAAACAATTTTCAGAATTTAAAAAACATTTTTTAAAATTTAATTTTATGTGGCATGTCACGTCAGCGCCACGTGACAAAGGTTGCACAATCAGCAATTGCCACGTGACAAAAACCATGCCACTTCAGCGTTTTGGTGGAGTTCGGAACCTTTTTCAAACAAAAAAAGTTTTGCAGGGATGTCATTCAATTTTTTTTTTTGCAGGGACGAAAATCAAAACTGACTCAAATTACAGGGACGAAAATCATATTTACGCCTATTTTTTTGTCAAAATAATGTTTGAAAACAACAATCATTTTTAGTCTCATTAATGTTGGTTTTTATATGCTATCTGGACTTCAATAATTAAATGGTTAGGTTTCAATGGGGGTAGATGTGAACCATTTTGCACAATTTTGGGAGGGTCGGTAAAAATGTTATAATTTTTCCAATTAGATCTTGAATCCTCTTTGTTTTCATTAAATAGTTAACGTATATGTATTATAATATAAACTAAATTTATAATTAATTCAACGAACATAAAAAGAGAATCTTCACTTATATTTAGGATTGGGAGAAGTATTTTTATAAGAGGTTAAACTATTTTCTCGTATTTGGATTAGAGACGTACTCTCTAGATATATCTTTGCTTATCTAAAAAAGAAAGAAACAACATCAATTGAATCGTATATGTATAAATCCTGTTTTATAATCTTTGTATACTTTAATGTTCCATGCCTTCCTAAGAGGTGTTAAATGATAAATGTTATATGAAAGAATGATGATTGATCTAGAGGCAAATTTTATGTAAAGTTAGACTTTGTATTGATGATTGATATGTTTGAGTAGGAATATTGAGATTCACTTTAGTTAGGTGAAATCTCTGTCTACAACTGAATATTAAAGAATAGATGAATGGGACACCGTTTATCTCTTCTTCACTAAATAATATTTTAAAGTAGATTAGATTATCATAGTCTTCCCTTATTCAATGACCTAAACAAATAGTTAGTTTTATATATTATTATGAATTTAATTAACTGATGAATTTATAATTATTTGTATTTAAATTTATATATGTTTATGTTTTAATTAATAATCTTAAATGATAAGGTTTTGTTTTCTCCTACTTCGGAAGCTTACCGTGATAATCAATATCTCATCCCATATTAACTTTATTTTCTCATGTATAAGCCATTTTAAAGTGGTAACTGAGGCCATATCACAATCAGCCGTCTAAATTTCAGATTTTTTTAAATGTTAGTAAATTTATGAACTTGTAAATACTTTGTAAACGTTTAAACACAAGTCATGTTACTTTATTTCATTTGAAATTTTAAAGCTAAGATATCAATGTCATCTCCCAATCGAAATGAAATTGTTTAAAATCTTATTATTAAAATTGAGACGAGCTTAACTCAGTTGGTAGAGACATTGTATAATTTATGCAGGAATTGGGGTTCAAACCCCAGACACTACAGATAATATGCTTCATCAACTTCTCCAACCAAATCAAAAAGATTTTCTTCAATATTGTCATTTTTAATTGTCATGTGGGATTATTCGTCTTGGTATGGAATATCTTTCTCAGGCTTACTAGCTTATAATGTTTGAATTATGCTTCGTTCTTTGGTCTTAATCAAAACCAACAAATCCTTTTTTCCTTTTGGGTTCTATGTGAAGCATACTTGCTTTTCTTGTTGTGCAAATATAAACATAAGGGTCATGCTAACTTGTGTTTTTATGGTACATGTTAAGTAATCTAAAAAGATCAACTTTGTATTGAAAAACATAATATGTCAACTTTTAAGAAGTTGAATGCACGACTTTTAATACATATATTTCTATAACAAATTCTTTAACATGTGCACTTGAGGGCACAAGTTAGCATTTGCCTAAATATAAATGGGTCATAAATGCTCTAATTTCAACAAAACACATCTTGGTTTACTCTTTGGTCATGTAACCGCTGCCTTGTGGTAATAATATATAATAATACACTACTTTGACTCAATAAATCAAAACCATAATTTATTTAAAATGACTCTAAAAATTAGATACTAAATTAATAAAATTAGACCAAAAACTTAATTAAAATGACTCTAAAAATATGATATGACAGACTGTCATCACAACCCTAAATTTAAACCGACAAACTTGTTAAATGAAAAATGCAGTAAAATAACATACTTACCCTAGCAATGAAAACCTCAAAGTTCATCTCCTAACCGACATTATGATGATTCGGTTTCCTTAACCAACATCCTTATCAACAACTTCTCGCAAATGTTTGAAAAAGGTTTCCATATTCATATGCATGTCAGCCATATTACCAAAGTCTTGAAAAAGTAGGTATAAACAAGCAAATGAAGTTAAGTATATCCTACATTGTTGGAAAGTAACAATAATGTTAACCCAATTACTTCCCAAATCAATTCAAAAGTACTAAAGAACTATTTTTGAAAATGAGAAGTTTTTACATGATTGTTTCAACTTATTTCCTTCTTTTTTTTTTTTTCCTTCAATCTTTGTTTTTATTTATCATTTTTTTTAAGAGAAATTTTTAAATTTCTTGAGTTCTCTAATACCCATACCCAAAACTTGAACATTGTTAGTTCAACGCCAACCGTGAACTTAAAACTTAGCATACAATTGTGACCTCCCATAGAGAAGAATGAGTCTCTTTTTATAAATGAATGTTTTCTTTCATCCCCATCGATCGAATTTCTATTGTAAGGTACAAATCGACACACCTCACGCATGACTTTTCTTCTATGTCGCTACTTTTATTTTACAAAGGTTCAGCTTGCACCATTATCACATGTCGCTTCATCTCAATCTCAACCAATTTCTTTTCACAATTAGTTGCTTTATCAACAAGATCACAACATTGAACTTCAAATATATCTCGATTGAACCTCAAGAATTCGTCTGACATATATATTTTCAAGTTCCTAGTTATAATCGATATTCATTACTAGTTGTCACTCTTTCTCTATACAATGCTCCTTACAGTAGTCATTATGACGATTATTGTCACAAAAATCACATCTCACCTTTAACCTTATATCCAAAACTTTTATACGGGGAGATAACTTATAGTTTTCATAAATAAGGGTAATGATCTCTTCGAGATCTACTGATAGTCTTCCACCCCACATTCCTACAAAATTTTGACAAACATTTAGCACAGTGCTAAATACTTAAAGAGCACAATGTTTTTTTTTCTTTTCAATTTTATTAATAATAGAAAAAAAAATAAAAAAAAATAAATCATAACTAAAATAAATTGTCTTGTAAAAAAAATCAACAATCTCCGGCAAGAGCACTAAAAATTTGACAAGCTTTTAATAAGTGTACTAAAAATGCATCAAAGTAATAAAATTTAAAAGTTCACCTCTATAGGGATTGTTTCAATCTGGATTTAACAATTGGGAGGTATGCAACACATAAATTGGAGTTAAACGGAAAATAAAAATAAATTATTTCTGAAAAGATCAGAGATTAAAGAGATCAAGTCTTTCAAATCAATTAATTCTCGTTGTTTGATAAATTGCAACTAATCTCTACAATTATTCTTCTAATTTCACGACAAATTAAAAAAATAACTCTAATCAATACGTTGAATTAGAAATAATTCAATAGATATCCTCGTGAGCTTAGCTCAGATGATATGGACAATGTATAATATATGCAATGGACAATGCATAATATATATGTAAGGTCCATGGTTCAAACCGCTACCACCACCAAAAAAAAGTAATTCAATAGATAGTGTCAATAGTCAATTGATATTTGAAATCATTTTATATAGAAACAATATACAACAAAACATTAAGAACAAATAATTTAGAATAAGACTAGTATAACAATTGTATTGATTAGAGTTTATACAACCACATGGTTCAAACAGCTCAAATTAAAATCATTTAAACCTTATCAACAAAAATTAGCTAAATATATTTAAATGTATAAACAACATAGTAAAGAAAATAAATCGATAAATCCGTCGTTGTCGGCTCCTCAATTGCTTTTCAATCGGTACTATTGTTGTTCTCCACTTTCCCTGTGCTTCTCTTGTTCACCTCTGTCTACTGTAGCTTGCTGCCCTTGTGCGCAGCTTTTCTTCCAATACGTGATGATCCTGCTCGTATGCCTCTTCTTTCTTTTATATCTCACAAAACCTAATTCTTCCCAAATTGATAACGTGCAGCCAGTTTTCTTTTTCTTGGGTCAACATCATCAATTTTGATCAAAAGTCCAATTAGTTTGAATTTTGCACCCCCATGCTACACGTTGGTCACTTTCTCTTTTGCTTCCAATCACCTTAATTCTAAAAAAAATGTTTTTGTTTTATTTTCTTTGCTAGCCACCATCCAAATCACAGCTTGGTTTACTTTTTGTAGTGGCAAAAAAATATTAAAATAAATAGAAAGTAACAAATACGAAATAGAATTTGCAAAGCGGTTAAGTGAAAAGGATAAGTAAAAATTGAAAAATCTTATAACAAGCCATTCGTGATAATTCGTGATACTTTGGTTCGCTATGTATAGCACAACTCTAATTTTTGAATGCCGTAATTGCAAAGAGGAGTGCTAAATATCCCGAAAGAATTTACCACGAATTTGTCCCGAAATAAATGTCACCCAATAAAACTATTTTGCCTGGCCGGGGAAACATGGAGGTGGTAGGTCTTATATATTTTTTTGATGAAGCGGTTTTCAAATAATTATGAAATCTAATGGATAATAATTTGCCAAATCATTCTAGAAGCAATCGTGAAAAAACTTTCGCTTCACATAGCATTTCTGAATTGCAAATATGTGCATGGGTTTTGTGTATAATTCTCTCTTGTTGTATCTTTTTTCATATCCAAAGTGCTTCTTATTGCATGCTTACTTGTATCCAATTGCGATTGTGTACTTGCATTTTGTTTAGACATTTACTTGTATCCAATTGTGGTTGTGCACTTATGTTTTGTTCAGACATGATTGTATCGTCTATGTTTTTTTGCTTTTGTTTGCCTAATTGCAGGTTTCCATTTATTACGTTGTATATTGTTGCTCCTTTTGTGTACTATATCTCCCTTTTTGTTGTTGTCAAAAGAGGAGAATCTAGTGAGTTTTATGCACCTGAAATGTGGCTAAGTTACATGGGGAGGCAAAGGTAAAAGTTATTCTAAAAACTTTCTATGTTGACATCGTCAAAAAGGGGTGAATGAAGTTGCTCCATATGTTAATTAGGTATCTTAGTTTTGTTTTCAATGATGTCTTTTAGTTTTTTTGTAGATTGGTTACTATTCTCTTTGTAACTATGTTGTGCCTTTGAGCTTTTGATTTGGGCCAAACTTTTGGAAATATTGAGTCTTGTTTTGACCCCTTTTTAGAGCTTTTTTGTACCATCGATCAGTTGGAACATTTCAAGGAGGAATATAAGTTAGAATCCGATTCTTTACTTAAATGGTTTCGTTCATTTCCAAGTGAAATGACCAAAATATCCTTACGTGACTTAAGTCACGCTAGTGTAAACTTTACCTGAGTTAACTCACGTTAGTGTTAATTTAAAAAACTAAAGCGTGAGTTAACTCACGTTACAAAATATGCATTTTTTTCGAATTTATTTAAATGGTAATATAAATAATATACATGCTAACAATATAAATGGTAATATAAATTCTCAACAATTACATAATAACACCTTATTTTATTAATACTTTGATGCAATTACATAATACATAATTTGATACATTTTACTGGAATAAAATAAATATGCTTCTTTGAGGTAAAAATAAACAACTTTGGGGTAATAGAGGATTAAAGTCGGTGGTAAAAGAGAACAGCCTTCTTGGGGTAAAAAGACATTTACCCCGTGTAAGTGTGGTTCTTTTTATCCCCAAGAAAGAGTCTTTTTACCCGCGGTAAAAAGTTTTTGGGGTGAAAAGAAGCATATTTACTTTTACCCCAAGGGTTGACCTCTTTGTGCCTCAAGTAGGTTGCCCTATTTTACCCCCTCCTTGACCTTTTTTTACCACTAAGTTGGCCCCAAAAGAGCTAAAAAAACGTAAAGAGTGAGGAGGAGAAGAGAAGACATGGTGTTAGGAAATAATGAGTTTTGGAGGGGTATTTATAGTGCGAAATGGGTACCATAGGTTTTGTTAGTATTAAATGCAGTCAAAAAAGTAGGAAAAACGTGTAGAAATGAGTTAAATTGAAGGTGGCATAACTGATCAACTTCAAAACAACGTGTTCTTGGACTTAAACGACCGGTCAACCTAGCGTGAGTTAAGTCACACTACTGTTAGCCTTGACGTGAGTTAACTCACACTGGTTCTTTGCGCACCAACAAAGACAGTAGCTACTGCCTTGTTCCCTGTTAAGCTTTGTTCCTTCGTTTGTTCATACATAGGAACAACCATTCATACATAGGAAAAAGTAGCGTAATGAATAAACTCAACGTAAATTCGAATAAATAAATACTAATTAAACTCAGCGTGAATTTGAATAAAAATT
>Ga0099826_10000773_pt1 | contig 16929 bp, 13 predicted proteins | sample Mtrugardesep15_FD_76830 | JGI IMG/M metagenome (GOLD analysis project Ga0099826, IMG submission 76830) | Root nodule microbial communities of legume samples collected from California, USA - M. trunc garden sep15 | ecosystem: Host-associated > Plants > Roots > Nodule | place: USA: California... | reverse complement strand
TTTTTGTTATGATTAATTTATATTTTGAATTTGTTTAATTTCAGCCTAATCCTATGCCTTTGGATCCTAACAAGCCTTTGCTGGTTCTTGACTGGTTTTGATTATTTCCTTCACACGTGAGTAAATAAACTATTCCATTTTAAAATGATCGATTAAATTTGAAACATATATACTAAATACATCAATTATTTAAAAATTTGAACAAATAATATTTGTTTGTAATAGTAATCGAAGAGAGTATTAGAAACTGAGATTGTAGTAATCAAACTCTCTTATCATTGTGGATGCAGTTTTGCAAATGATGCATGCTCTGCATTTGAGGACTTTGAGAAAAACCCACAGAACAGTAGTTTGGGTTCGATGTTACCATGCGTTAATGACTCATTCTCTGGAAAATTGATAGCTCAAATTGGTAGCACCATCCACACTTTCATTGTTGAGGTACAAAATTTTATTGTCATTCACTTTATCACAAGAAAATGCATACAAATTGTTTGATAGTTTCTGATATAATGGTTTCTTTGTGTCTCAGTTGAATTCTGACGTATCACTCATGTATCAGCTGCTAGGAATAGGCGAAGAAAATGAAGTATTAATTGGAGTCGTGAAAATTTGTAACCCTTTCTCAGGAGCACCAAACTACACCTACATTCCACACAATTGCCCTCGTGATGCCATTCGGATCGGAGATTTGCCAAAAGTAAATCACGAAACTCTCTCACTTAATGAATAGTCTTTTAAGATTCGACTTTTCTCATAGGCTTAAGTCATACCTACGGTCTACCGGTGCTTTTCTTCAGAGTTGAGTTACGTAAAGGGTGGCCTATAGACTTTATTAAGGTTCACCATTATACAAGTGAAGCTGGAAACGACTACAATCCTATGTAGAGAGAGTGAAAGTCGTTGTGGTCATCGCATCGGCTCTTAAGGGTAGCAATGTTACAAGTTTCATGTTGAGTAGAAAAGAAAGTTCACTATGACACTTAAATTATGAGGTTCTCTCATCTAATAGACTAAATTTTTTAGTCGAGCTCTCCTGGTGAACTTAAGCCGTAACAAATTCTCAAACAATATAATTTAATTTAATCCCATATTTTATTTGAAATGCAACTATATAGATATTTAATTCATGTATTTATACCTTATAGGTTCTTGTAAGGTTCACATGCCACCAAGATGATACAAAAGAGGAATGCAGAAAAAATGGGAGATTTCTTCCACAGACCTCATACAACATGGCTCATGCATATAGTAGATCAATCCAGGACATGCTTGATATATATCCAGACTTGCAAAAACTATCAAAATGTACCATTGTGAAGAACAAAGCTGCTGAAATTGTGTCGCATCAATGCAAACCAATAAGAAAATCAACTAAATTATTGTGGGCATCTATGATGTCTCTTTCCATTATTATGGTAGTATTGGTATTCACCTGGGTGGTAGAGACTCTTCGATGTTGGAATAAACCCCGTTCTACAAATACATGTTTTAGGACTCATACATCTAGATAGAAAATTTTACTTGTAAAGAAATTTTAAGGCACAAAATTAAAGGCAGCGATAGTAATTAGATAGGGGTGTGATACATTTTTTTGGGTTAGTTTTTTCATTTCTCAAGTATAACGAATAACTCCATGCATGTCGTAAGACAATTGGTTTGCGAATAATATGTAAAAATTTCAAATAATATGTTTTGAAGTGTGAATATATATTACATGTTTGTGGGGTGTATTTATTTTTAATAATGGAAATAATACAACAAACAAGAAAAAGAGATATATTTTTTGGACAAACACTACGAGAATTTAGTTTACATAGTCGCAAACTATGAAATTTATGGTCAAGCAATAGGAGCACATAGATGCATTTTTTGAAACCTTGTTCAACGTTAAACGCAATTTGAGAGTCAAAGTTACTTACAATATTTGTGAACAAAAATGATACTTTTAACACAAAAAACGAACATCAAACTCCTAATGAAATGTGGTCAGATTCACTTTTTCGACTCTTTTATATTTTTTCCTTCCTCGGGACCATTCACACAATAAATGATATGGCCTACATGTATTTTTACGGTGTTGTTTTTTTATGTTGATTTTGGTTGTTAGCATAACACAGCTCATTTGCAAAACTATATGGTCAAGGCTAACTTAAAACCGTGTGCAACGGCAATACGGCATGAAGCTTTGCATTAATCACTAGACTACTTCAAAAAAAAATAACCTCAAAAATTCTAAAACGAGAGAGGAAAAAACACTTAACAGTACATTTTTAATAGATATTGAACTATATTTACAAAGATACACAATCATTATGCTATGCTTGAACTCAAGGAAAATCTTCAAGGTAGTGATTACATGTGGCCTTCAAATTAGTAGTTGTTACCACAACAATGTTTTTGAACGTGGAATACACAACAAAAATATTATAGAATAATTTTTTAATTTTAAAAAAATTAACAAACAAGAAATAAACCAAATTTTAAAATAGTTTTATTTATCTTTTTAAATACATAATAAAATGTAGTTCTTTCTTGTTTATCTCACACATACATATATAGGACACTCACTTATCAATTAGATATATATTCATGGGGTGTCTGGTGGTGGGTATATTACCGGAGAGTCCGGCGGCGGCGGAGGTGGTGGTGGAACTAGAATACATGCCCCACAATAAGTTTGTTTGACACAGTTGGGAACGACAATAACACCGATAAGACATCTACAACAATATATGCAGTCTAAATCTATTTTACAGGAGCTAGGACAATTTTCTTGACAAATTGTATCTTTTTGAGCAAATACAAGATTATCACGGATTCCATCTCCTTCAGATTCTACATGTATACCTGCGCACACAAACAATGTAAACACATAAGAATACATTTATGTATGCAATATGTTAAATAAAGATTTGAAGGGTTATTTGGTTGAAGTCAAAAAATCACAATGCCATACATTAAAAATTCTCAGTTTTATAAGTGAATCTAAACCAATTGCAAAACAAAGAAAAGAAAAATATATCTTTTTCTAATGGAAAAGAAAAGAAAAAGATCTTAAACCTGATGCAATGATGGAAAAAATCATCAAGAATGGCAAGTTGAGAGCGTAATTCCTTTTGGTGCCCATTTTGTTCATAAAATGTATATCTAGACACATGCTTATATAGGATACAGGTGAAATCGCATTGTCCAATAACAATTTTTTATTGATAAATAAAAACATAAATATGATATCTATTAATTAGCTGTATTCAATTTCCAAATTCAATGTTTGAAACAAACATTACTTAGTTGGGAATGGGATTTCTCCATTAGTAAACGTGTGACACAATGAAAAATGTTAGTCGTTTAATTAAAATAAATGGTCAAAATATGTTATTGTGTAAAACTAAGTTTAAATTTGAACTGTTCGATTACAATTCAACAGACAAAGTTTGTTACAGTTTGAATTTACGTGTAAATTCTACAACAATGAATCGAGGTTATCCACTTAGTTGTGAATCACAATGCCATAAATAAATAAAAAGTTACTATCTCAATAGAAAATGAAGGCAAGTTGGTGTTGCCTTGGGATCTTGGAGTGCGTTTCTCGTTAAGGTTTCGAAGAGTTTTTCACCGATATCAATTTGGATGGACTAATTTAATTTATTAAAAAAAATGAAGGCAAACATCATTTCCATTAGATTCATGAACTCATCACTTGCTACCCATGTAACTTGTTTATGAAACAGTTGTTTCGAAGAGTTAGTGAAATGTCGTTCATTGTTAGTAGCTTTAGAAACTAGTTGAGAAATAGTTGTTGAAGAGAGATATAAAAATAGCTTGGAGATAGGAGAATGATCGGAGGATAATGAGAGAGATGATGAAAATTGAAAGGGATCGTATGTTAATGAAAATGTGAATAAAAAATAGCAAAAAATATGCATTTGAATTTTGATTATATTAAAATAGACCGCTATACTATTTTTTTCAAAGTATGTTAGATTACTTTTTTGCTAGATTATTAGAAATAAAATAAAAAATTATTAAGGGAGTAAAGTGTAGATGTTAATATAAGAGATGAGGGAAATATGGTTTAAGCTTCTCTCACAGGAGGAGAGTGATTTTTTTTTTTTTAATATGTTTTGAATAAGAGTAGAGGAAATTATATATTTTAACATAAGAGGTGAGAGAAGTGTAATTCAAACAAGAAAAATGTAATTTACTCTTGTTATTTTTATCTTTGAAGAAGCATCTAATTTTTTATTTAATTTATCAATTCTGATTTTGTATCTTTTTGTTTTTTGAAATTTATTGTATTTTGTTTTTTTAATTACATAATTAATGACATGTCATTCATTTATACAACTCCATTCTAAAACATCATTTGATTCCATTCCACATTCAAAACTGTGATTAAGCCTCAATATAATAAAAGAAAGTATATTTAAAAACATATACTTTATGTCATTTTAAATTTACGAGCTACTTCAACGAATAATAATCATATTTTTTTATAAAAAAAAAAAATCAGCAAATGCGGTGCAGATGGAAAACCCTATACAACCCTAAATATTTTAAAACGAAAATAAAAAATAATACAAAATATTGAAGGAAATATACCTAACTCAGTTAAAGCACTTAATCAGCCCAAATGTGTATACAAGCAATCCAAATACAACAAAAGTGGTTGAAAAGAAACATAAGCAAATGCACACACATCACACACATTATCTAGTGAATCCACATACGAGTGCAAAACCATACAATAAAAATTGTTCTATGATTCTTTTTATCTTGGGTTGGCGAATGAACTGATTGTTAACATGGACTGATTAACATGACAACAATCCCCTACGATAAATCACAACAAACGATAAAGATTTTTTTGAGCATGAACAATCTGAAATCAATCACGAAAACTAATACGGATATTAAGACAATACTGACGCGTTGGAGGCAAACCTGAATTCTTGAAACCTGTAAGTTTCGACCTATCTAAAGCAATCAGGGAATCTAAGAAAAGAGAGTGCTCACCATCAACGACAATAACAATTTGAAATGAACCAATCCGTCCACCCACAAGGAGGGTGACATATCTAAAACACCCAGTCTCAAGGTCCATTTCACAACCGCAACCAACCAAGTTGAGAGCGGTGTTCTGCCTCAATCTCAAGCTCCTAAACATAAATAGCTTCAAACAAAGGCACAACGAGAGCCCAAATCCAATAAAAATTTATGAAAAAACTCAATAACATATATTTCCAATGTTCCTTTTAAAAACCTCATCAACACCTACCTCTCTCTATCTCTTGTAACAAACAATTGTTAAATTACAATTGCAAAGTAAAATAAAATTTATTTCAACTTCACATAATCAAAATTTAATCGTGTTCTTCGCTTAAGGAAAATTTAACTTCCCTCCAACTCTTTTAATCGAAATTGATTTTATCATGAAACTATTATCGTAGGAAACCGAATTTACTTTTATGAAATTTTAGATATGTACGTAGCAAAAATCAAACTTTGTTAAAAAAAAATAACAAACTAGTTTTAAATTTTATTAAAAATGAGTAAGTAGGACTAATTGAGAAATAATATAATTCCTTAAAAAAAGGAAATAATATAATTGATAAATTATATCTTTAAACTATTTGAACTAGTTAAGTAAAAACAAAAAGTATATTCAAACGACTTCTAAAAGAAACACACGAATTCCTTAAAAAAAATGAAGAAATTAATAAGCTAAGTTATAACTTAATTTTACCGAAAAAAGAAAGAAAATAAAAACTTAAGAAAAACCACAATAAGTTTTACCGAAAAAGAAATTAAAAAAAAACTTAAGAAAACCACAATAACTTTTTTGTAACCTCGTTCTCCTTGGATTGAAATTACAATTATGAATTAATGATATGAAAAATGTGCTTAATATATAAGAAAAGCAAGTCGTCTCATCATGATTAGTTACCCCATAAATAAACGGTTCTTTAATTAAAAGAGTAATGTTTTACCCCCACAAGATTTGAATGAATAATGTTTAGTTGATGCATCATGATCACCGTTTGCCACATGAATGTATTTAAATGTTGAGGTGTCGTATATTGTCCTAATTTTATTGGACAAACAACGGTAAAAATATTGATACGAGTAATCTTATCTCAAACAAGCAAAAACACAACACAACACAAAGATAAGTCTAACTAAGCGAGAAAAAGCAAGCAACAACCACCAACACAACACAAAGGAATTAGAATTGATTACACTCTACACATGTACTATTTTTATGTTCTAGATATGTCACAGTAAAAAAGTAAAAAAACCAAATTTGGTTCCAAATCAATGTCATCACTCTGAAACCCAGTTCCAGATCCAAACGTCACTTGAACCTAACAACTACCCAAAATAACCACACCCAACAACATAGTACCCAAAATAACCTTATTTCGGTGCCAGGGTGTCCTTAGCATTGAAAAAACATCACCAAAACCGCATGTCTGGAACTTCTGTTCATTCCTCAGTTCTGGTTGTACCAAGTAAGTGAGTTAAACTCTATCACTTTTAGGGTTTCTTTATTTTTTTTACCTACTTTCAAGCTTTGTTAATTGTTGCTTAATGGATCTGATTCTTGTTTTTTGTTTTGTTTTTGTGGTACAATATGATTCTTGATAATTATCATCGTTATTATTATGATTTATTTATTTACTAAGTAGGGTGATGATAATATAATGCATTGAATTGCTTATAATAAACATGGAAAAGAGGTGGCAACTTTTGTAACAAATCATGTAATGAAACTGAAAAGGGAATAATCTCAATTAGGCAAAAATTAATTGTTGTCATTTCATTTGCAGTTTTCTTTGACTGGATTCGTTTTATAGTAATGAGTGATGAATGATGAAATTTTCTACCATGTAGGTTAGATGTATGTGACTTTTACCTATTTGGTCATATTGTTCAGGATTTGATAGGTCGTTGCATTTTATAAATTGCAGCATTTTCTTGAAGATTAAAAGGAAGAGAAAATGAGGATCAGGAACAAATGCAAGAAACAAACGACTTTACACTGTGATGCTGCAGGGAGCAGATGTTCGACGTCTGTTTTTGTATTGAGCTTGTTAGGATGTTTGCTTTTGTTTCAATTATTATATTCCTATGTTCATCATGCGGACAGACATGGTGGTGGAGAGCCGAGGTTGTTGGTGAGTAATCATCCGCAATTTCGTGAACTTCAAGAAGTGGAAGAGGAAAGCCTTCATGTTCCACCGCCGAAGGGGAAGAGGTCTCCTCGAGCAGTAAAGCGGAGACCGAAACGGACAACTACACTGATCGATGAATTCTTGGATGAAAATTCCCAAATGAGACACGTGTTTTTTCCTGGTCGTAAAAGAGCTATAGATCCGATTCAGGCTGTTGAGGATGATAAGTATCATTACTACCCGGGGAGAATGTGGTTGGATACTGATGGTCATCCTATTCAAGCCCACGGAGGGGGCATTCTGTATGATAAAAATTCAAGGACATACTATTGGTATGGTGAATATAAAGATGGGATCACCTACCATGCTCACAAGAAAGGAGCCGCTCGGGTAATTCCATTTTTATAGAACTTTTGTTTTCGTTGCTAGTAATTATTGCCCTTATAACTTTACGGTTTTATGTAGCTTCATTTTTACATAAATAATAATGCTATTCAATACGAGGGAGTAAATCATGAAACTCGCGATTGGCAACGTGACTATCACAGATATTTTTTTTTTAAACATGTCAGTTTTTTTTTTAATATCAGAAAAATACAATATTGGTCTTTTTACGGAAAACGTGGATGATGGTTAGTGTTATTCGTGACTTTCGTGAATCTTTACTCCATACCAAGAGTATTTCACTTTTTTTTTCGTGTAGTATATGTTCTTATCAGTTTAATATCTTTTTTAATATCAGAAAAATGCAATATTGGTCTTTTTATGGAAAACGTGGATGATGGTTAGCGTTATTCGTGACTTTCGTGAATCTTTACTCTGCACTAAGAGTATTTCCCTTTTGTTTCCGTGTAGTATCTGTTCTTATCAGTTTAATATCTGATATGTGGACCAACGGTCCACACGATATTAAACTTATATCTTGACGGGGAGAGTCCACCACAATAGTTTGCTATTGGGTCTCTCGCGCGTCAATTTTGCGTTGCACTATAGCAATATCCTTGCGCCCCCACAAAAAAAGTGGCTAGTTCGCATCATTTTATGCTGGTGCAATGTTCACACAGTTGCATCTTCTGGTATTTTTGAAAAGGATAATTAATAATACCTCCATTCCAGGAAGAATTCGCTTGCTTAGAGATGCACATTCGACTCTCATATCTTCTAGTTGCGTACTTATAGATGCATGTATCTTGCGATAGATTATTGTTTAAGGTGCTGTGTGCTTCATTCCCATTTTAACAAAAACTTGCATAGCTATTAAGTTCAAAACATTTTTGCTTTGTGTTTAGATTATAGCTTATTCTGGGGAAATAATTGCCTCTTCATGCAGCTTTCTGAGAAGAGAGAGCTTTAGCTATAAAAAACCAGCATGTATTTCACATACATAAGCTTTTCTAAGAACATCCTTAGCATTGCCATTAATAGGTGAAGTCTTTGGCAAAAATTTGGTTTGTGTCATTGGTCTCACTTTGCTCTTCATATGCTAAAGTTGGCTTAAATTATCGTTCTCTTGTTAGTCAATGAAAATGGGATATATAGTGATCTTCAAATTAAACTGGTGGAGATATTAGCAAAGTTAAGGTAGTGTTTGGCCAGTGTTGTTAAATAACCAGTACAGCACTTCTATGTTGCTATTACTTATCGGGATTTGGAGCAACCGCGACAAAAGACGTTAAGCTATTGTGTTTCCGCTACCACTGCAATAGTGGTGGCTTTTTGCATATTGATAGCGGTTATTGCTTAAACAGCGAAAGTTTCAGTCTTTTTTATGCTTTTTCCCCTAATGATGACATTAAAAATATCATTTGAGCTGCATATGACATTTTTAAAAACATTAAAAGTAAAATAATGCTGAGTCGGTGATGAAATGGGGTCTCATATAACCTCCTAAACCCCAAGACCTAGGTAACCTCTCATCACTAAACTGCCTCTGCCTCTCCGTCTTCTCTCTTCACTTCATACTTCATCTCCTTCAAGACAATGATTCTGAGGATTCAATTGAAGAAGTCGAAGAATATACCTCGCTATCTTAAAAAATGAGGACAATGATTATGTTGGAGAAGAGAAGAATAATTAGATCTTTTTATCTTTTATCACTAGTTAGAACTACATTAGTTGTTGTGAGCTATTGAGATTTTGAGTTATGTCAGTCACTTTTTTTAATTTCTGTTAATGCATTATTTTATATACAATTATTTATATCAACTGCTTTGCGGCTTTCTCTATTCGCCTTCTATGCTATTTCTCATAGCGGAATTTTCGGCGATCCGTTATTTTCGGCAATTCATGATTAATAACACTACAGTTGGCACATGGACAGAACTAAATGGGACATCCTGTAATTTTTTTTTTCCTTGTCCCGTTCTATACTACTTTTAATATTCACTCGTCTATCAACCATTCTCTTCTTAAATGTCTTTTTAGTTTGGATCTAATGCAAATACTTACATAGAGAATCTTCGTTTTGAAAACGGAAAAACAAATGCAAAAATAAAATTGTGCTACAACAGAAATTGAGTAGGTTCAAAGCCTTTTCTTATTACCTAACAAGAAGCTCTTATTTCCATTGGCTATTTGTTCAAGACTCTGAGAAATCGATTGATTATAAGTATTAGAATATGGAATATTCTTAGTCAACTCCTATTTAACTTAAGTTCTAATTACTGAACAAGAAGTTCTTATTTCTAATAGACCTAATCATATTTACAATATTGCCTACTGTTGAGTTCTTAGACGACTCAGAAATTTTCATGGCTCTGTATTCATAACAAAGAAAGAAAAACATGCTATTTTTTTCACATTCCATATGGTCTTCCATTAGCTCACGTAATGGCAAGATTTGAAGTTATTGCACAACTCAATTTATTTTGAACTGGACTTGAGATTTGCCATGCTAATTGATAGGTACATCTCGTCAACTAACTAGTTCACAAGAGAGTGGGCCGCCATCTTATCTTTTTCATTTGTCACTTCATCTTTCTATTAGCAAGAGCAAAGATTGTATGCTAGTGAGTTTGTGTGTAGAATTTTGTTATTCCAAGTAGATAGATATCAATATGGGTTCTTCTCTTAGTACACCAATAGGTGTTTTATTTTTATGTCTTCTTTTTCCTTTTCCTTGCGCTACTTTATGAATATGAAGTAAACCAGTTTCTCCTTAAATCAACATGATCTTTCATCTACTTGTATTATTTGAAATAACTATTTTTCATACTTGTATTATTATTTGTTTTTCAACCAACCTTGAATATTCACTTTGATGCATAATTTTGACCTAATGGTTCTTTCTTTATCATCCAGGTTGACATTATTGGAGTTGGCTGTTATTCATCCAAGGATTTGTGGACCTGGAAACACGAGGGGATCGTATTGGCAGCAGAGGAAACAAATGAAACCCATGATCTGCACAAATCTAACGTGCTCGAGAGGCCAAAAGTGATTTACAATGAGAAGACTGAAAAGTATGTGATGTGGATGCATATTGATGACGCTAACTACACCAAAGCATCTGTTGGCGTAGCAATCAGTGATGCACCTGATGGTCCTTTCAATTATCTCGGTAGCCAAAGGCCGCACGGACTCGAAAGCAGGGATATGACAGTTTTCAAAGACGATGATGGCGTTGCATATATAGTCTACTCCTCCGAAGACAACAGTGAGCTGCACATCGGACCCTTAACCCAAGATTATCTCAATGTGACATCTGTCATGAGAAGGATTCTCGTGGGACAACACCGAGAAGCACCGGCTCTATTCAAGCATCAGGGTACATACTACATGATTACATCGGGTTGTACAGGGTGGGCCCCAAATGAGGCACTAGCGCATGCAGCAGAGTCAATCATGGGGCCGTGGGAAACAATGGGAAATCCATGCATGGGAGGGAACAAAATGTTTAGACTCACAACATTCTTTGCTCAAAGTACTTTTGTGCTTCCAATTCCTGGTTTCCCTGGAGTGTTCATCTTCATGGCGGATCGATGGAATCCAGCTGACTTAAGAGACTCGAGATATGTATGGTTACCTTTGATAGTGGCGGGACCGGCAGACGAACCTTTGGAGTATAGTTTTGGATTCCCATGGTGGTCAAGAGTTTCTATCTATTGGCATAGAAAATGGAGATTGCCTCAAGGGTGGAACCCCTTTCAAATAATGTAGGTGGTTGTGTTATGTACATTCATTCAAAGTCATCATATACAAAAATACCTGGGTATATATGTGTTGTGTATCAAGCACATTGTGCATTACTCACAAACAAATATAGAAGCATGGAATTTCAATAATGTTCAGCAGTCTTGATAGTTGACATCTCTTAAATTTTTTAAGGCAATTCGAGGGAGCTAATGTATGTATATTGAGAAAAGATTATTCACTTAATCATTGGAGTTTTGGTAATAATCTAGCATTGTTGATGATTAGCTGTGCTTGGTGTGCAGATTTAGTTATATGTAAAATGATCCATTTGTGTCTATGTACTTCATGGTTTTTCTTATTGTTTCATCGGAAACCACTGATTCACTGCTGCTCAGGAATTGCTACGGGAACTGATCCTCAGCAGTGTAAATTTTCTGCTCGAGTGGACCAAACAAAATTGAAGGGTCAGGATCACCATCACTGGACACTCGAGTGAAAAACGCACTGGGGAGGTTCCGAACCTGCTCGGGAGGATCCGTTTCAGAATTGCTACACTTGCATGAAGGTGGTAGCAGAATGGAGAGGTCCATTTCATGTATGTTTGATGCGTAGCACATAAAAAGTAATGGTTGAGTTGAAATATTTTGCTATCCATTATTTTGTTAAAATTAAATATGATTTGCCTTATGCTCATTTGATTGAGAGAATTGCAATCACATCCCTCCAAAGATTTCATCGCTTTGTCCTTCCTCCTCAGTAGGCAGTCCTGAGCAGCAACTGCTGACCAGACTGAGCCCAAATGACCTATTTATTGTCATACTCTACTTACTTCTCATGCGTTCTACAATATTTTGTATTGTATAATTCAAAAGCGTAAAATACACTAAAAAAACCTTCATTTTTTGAGGTTTAGATCCACGTAGTTCTAATGGTGCAAACAGTGATAATGCTATGCATCCTGTTGTTGAAAGGAGTTTAGATCCAAGTAGTTCTAATTGTGCAAACATATATATATGTTGAGGATATGGATATGCCAGCTAGCACCCCCGCTCACAAGTCTCAAATGGAGGCAGCATACACTATCACAGGAACTTCATCTGCAGTTATGAAGAGTGTATCCAAAGAGGCAAATAATCCTAGTACTGCTGCATTGAAGAGTGTAAGCATATTAAGAACTCAATGGGGAGACTTAGTTGATGAAGAGACAGATGAGTGCTGATCAAGAGCAGAACCTTGAAGGAGGTATTGAGGAGGGGAGTTTATTTACTCTTTTTATGTCACGAAGGCAGAAGAAGTCTAACAAGAAGAAACATGCTAATAAGCTAAATGATACAATGGTCCAAAGCACAAGTAGCGAGCATATACAAACTCCTTCCAAGAAGGGTGTCATCAAAAGCAATCCAAAATATTCGTAGAAGAATATCCAAAGCCTATAAAAAATGAAATTGTTGTTGTTGCTGTTATAGGCTAGAATACTGATATGCTTCTGGTATATCAGTATTGATATGGAATGAGCTTGTATATGCTCTTGTGTACATGGGTACAGGCCCCAAAATCCTGATTTTTAGTGTTTTTTTGCCTTATCAAAACAAAACAAAAACCTTCATTTTTTTAGATTTTAGAATCCGAAAATAAGGCGCGTAAGAGGGTGAGAAAAGAAACTCAACATTTATAAATTAAGGCATCTCAGGTGGGTTATGATATTGTTTCCATTATTTTTGAAATGTATTATTTCTAAGTGTCATTCCAACTTCTTTCTATATCAATTATTAGCAGTTTAAAATTAACATCAACTTTAGAAAATAAAAACTGAAAACGTTTTAAGAAAGTAGGGTTAATTAAGTAAATAGTCCCTATAAATATTCAGAATTTTGTATTTAGTCCCTACAAAATAAAATCACACTTTTTAGTCCCTATAAAATTTTCCATCAGCATTTTTAGTCCCTATAAAAAATTTCCATTAGCATTTTTAGTCCCTGTCAAAAATTCTCATCAATATTTTTGGTCCCTAAAATGCTTAAGAAAAATGTCATAGGACTAAAAAATGTGATTTTATTTTGTATAGACTAAAAACAAAACTGTGAATATTTATAAGGACTAAAAACTTATTTAACGCAAGAAAGCACACCATAAAACCATACTTTGTATGATAACTCAGTTTTATAATACTCCCTTAGTTCATGTTTGATTCTTGAAGTTTTTTACTTTTGTTCCATAGTTCTATTAGTCTATTAGGAAACCAAGATGTAATTAATGATATTTTTTTTCTTTATACCCTTAAAAAGTAAAAGAGAATGCATTAAATAAATTTTACTTTTGATTATTGAATTAAGGTTAAAAGAGTCTAACCATCTTATTCGGCTCTAGCGATTAATAAATTCCACTAAATGAAGAACTGTTCAAGAGAACACGAGTCCAATTTATGAATGGAACAACTATCGATCAAATTTTACTTACTTTTCGTCTGAATTGAACTCCAAATTATCATAAGTCATTTTCTCCTGAGAATAAGAGGGTTAACACACAAAAAAGTTTAAAAGAGTCTAAACATATCAACCTTTACTATTTTTTAAATTTGTGTGTTTGAGTCCTAAACCTTATTTCGCTTATGAGTCATGTGAAATATTTCAAAAATAATATAAATGAAAAATATAATGGTAATTTTAACAAATTAACCTTATGAAGTAATATTAGTGCATTTCATGATTAAAAAAAATACAAAGTGTAAAACATTAACTTGGGAGAATGTACAATTGGAAGAGATAAAAAAAATAATTAATTTTACATATAAAACTAAAAGTGACACTCATTTTAAAACAATTTTTAATAAATGTACCACTCATTTCATTACGCAGCAAAAATAGTTATTTAAAAAATATTAAATTTTACAAAATCACATTCAACTTTAGTTAAAACAATCCCAAAAAAAAAAACTTTAGTTAAAACAATTATTTTTTAGTTCTCATAAAATATTTTCAATGAAAGTAATCTTATTTGAGATTAAAATGTGGATATATTCTACTTGGGAATTAAACTAATCTAAATAATTCCTAAATAAATGTGTAGAAATATAAATATACTATTTTTCTCCAAAATTAAAGTTAGTAAATATATAACACCTTTTTTAATATATATATATATATATATATATATATATATATATTTGGTCAAGTAACCTAGTGATTAGAACTCCCATAATTTAATTGTGGAGAAGTGAGCTGTCCGGGGTTCGAACTTCGACCCCTACATATAATATACAATATCCCCACTAACTGAGCTAAACTCACATGGATTATAAAGATCCTTAAAAAAAATATTATCAAATGAAGATTAGTCGGCATTAAATGACCTTAAAAACTTCTCGTCGGTAATATGATAAAAAAAAAAGGTTTGTAGCTAGTTAACTTCATTTAACTTTCTTGAGTTCATGTAAAAAATAAAGGGGTACACATTTATGATGTAACAACCAACAACAATGCTGTCGTGCATCATAATAATAAGGTGATTGAAAATATCCATTGGCAGCCACTTAGTTTAGGATGGATTAGGCTAAATACGAATGGAGCATCAAAGGAAGAAGATATTGTGGGATCTGGAGGAGTTCTAAGGTGAAATAATGGTTAGTGGATTTGTGGCTTTTCAAAAGGTTTAGGAGAGTACTGTAGTGCATGTGGAGTTTTGGGGTGTGTTTGAAGGTTTTAAGTTGGCTCTATTTTATGGGTTTTTCAGGGTGGAGCTTCATGTTGATTCTCAAGTAGTGGTTAATACTATTTCTTTTGCAAAAGGTGGGTCACCTATCGGATGGACATTGGTTAAAAATATTAGAAGACTTTTGGAGTTAGATTGGGAGGTTAAAATTTGTCATTCATATAGAGAGGCAAATTCTTGTGCATATACTTCAGTGAATTTGGTATGTGATGGTGGTTTTACTATGATTTTATATGAGCAATGTTCTGCTCGAGTTAGTTCGAGTTATTTAGCTGATGTTGTTGGAGCTTATACTCCGCGCTTAGTTAATCGTTAGTCTCTCTTTTTTTGGGCTTCAGTCATCTTGTATTCAAAAAAATAAAAAATAAATAAAGGAAAATGTTAACTTGTGTCTTCATGGCACAAGTTAATGAATCAAATATAAAAATAATTTATTAAAATGCGCGTATTATATTTAATCTTTAATTTTTTAATAAATTAAATGTATGGAATTTTAAAGAATATTTTTTATTTTAGGTTTCTTAACATGTGTTCTAAGGCAACACTACCAAAAAAAAATTACTAGCCTACCCCCTAATTATTATAGTCATATGCACCATTATAAGGAATTAATGTAAGGGTGTTTTTGAAATAGTAACATTAAACGAACAAGCATAGTTAACTTTCTTTTTTTTTGATAGAAATGAGGAAGCATAAAAATTACACATTAATCCATCTCCCTCATGCAATAAACTGATTTTTTTATAAAAATTCGTACCAAAACACATTAAAATATCCAATAAAATTACACAAATTTTTTAATTTTATAATCCGAATAGAGCACACCTGGAGAAAAAAAAAATACTTATATACTTAACTACTATAGCCTCTTAGATTGCATAAATCCATATAAGCAAGATAGTTTGACCAAACTTGAGCATTAGATTTTGGCCCAAAAAATATGAACAGGAGGTTGAGACACTACTCCTTAAAGCCATGTAATTTTAATTGCAAATTTTGGTCCTCTGATTCTTTTACTTATTTTGTCGGCAAATTATAATTATTCCATTATTGTCGGAAAGGGGAAATTTTTCCTTTTCCAATACGGATTAATACAAACAGACAGAAAGACAAAGATCCTGAAGTTGAATGGGTTTGAAATTATGCACTGGAGTTAGCTTTCTACATGAGCTTGGTCCCATTAAAGCATAAAGAAACATGACCAAATGTCATTGTCATTGCAATTGATATAGAAAAAGGATACTAAAGCTTAAACCTGCAGAACAAGGTATGGGCCAACATCAAACAACCTTTAAAAAATAACAAAAGAAGGCACCTATTTATAAATAAATGTACAATTTTTAATAAAGATGCAAAAGAGTGGAGTGTATAATGTATATATGTTAACGTGAAAGGGGGGCAATTCTGACCAGAACATCAAGATATGCAAACCCTTAAAAGATGAACCCACTATTCATATTATTTCCTTTTTCATTGTTAATAATGTACTGGTACTTACAATTTATTTACATTCATAGAGAAAGAAAGAAAAAGAAGCCTCTTATGAATCCCCCACCCCATCTTTATCATCTATCACCACTATGAAAATAGAAATTTGTATATCTATAAATTGGAGATCTTACATTCACACAGTTAAAATTTGGTTGTCGTTCGATCTTTAAACTTAAATTTAGACTGTTCAATTTTGATCGAATGACTATTAATTTTACATTTAAATAAAATGTAAGGAATCTCGAACCGCACGTAAAGGAACCGAACTCAAGGTTTTGTGGGGGCCATATAAAAGGAGAAAAGTTATGATGATGGGAGAAAATAGTAGTATAAAAGAAGAAAGACCATTTCAAAGACACCTTGCTGGCCACTCAATGAAACTATACACCTTTTAATGAGATTATATTCCCCAAAGCAC
>Ga0099826_10000772_pt1 | contig 16934 bp, 12 predicted proteins | sample Mtrugardesep15_FD_76830 | JGI IMG/M metagenome (GOLD analysis project Ga0099826, IMG submission 76830) | Root nodule microbial communities of legume samples collected from California, USA - M. trunc garden sep15 | ecosystem: Host-associated > Plants > Roots > Nodule | place: USA: California... | reverse complement strand
TTTTTTTTTTTTTTTTTTTTTTTTTGTCATTTCCATATGTTTCTAGGAAATTATTGTTGTGAGAACAGCAACTTCCGTAGTCATTCTTATTGATTTGTGGGCATTGTTGAAAATGAAAGTTCATCGCTGTGTTGGACATCAATTTCAAATTGAGGCCGGCCCGAGCCCACAGAAATATGATTGGGCTTAATGACCTCTTGTTGTTCCGCATGGGCTAGGTGACCCATTTCCATTTCATGAAGATGAGTTGAGCCGGAAGAAGCAGCATTGATCTCAACCTTGTGGTGGTGTGAGTTGGAAGGTGAGGGTGAATAAGATTCATAGTGGTGACTGGTCTCAAAGTTGAGTCTTGTTGGAGTGTCCATTTCGTTGCGGTAATGACGAAGGATTTGGGCCGGGGACATGGAACGGGCCGGAGTTATGGATCGACTTGAAAATGGGGTTCGAGGGCCCGATCCACGGTTGTGCTTTAGGTTCTTCCTTGCGGAGTGGTACCAATTGCATAGAGCTGTAGCTACTCTTTCATTGAATATGGTTGGTTTCATGGTCGAACCCATCTGATTTAAACAAATAAATTAAAAGAGTTTAGTAAGTTAAACATTTTTACTGAGAAGGTTATGATTGAGCGACAATATAATATGATAGATGATTGTGATCAATGAAGAAGAAAAAAATGAAACAATGAAGTTGTTTAACTTATCAAATTACCTGCGTCACGAGAGCATAGAGAGGAAGAGTCACGTAGCTACAAAGGATTTGAACGAAGATTCTGCCCAAGCATCCATGTTAATTGCATACAATTGATACTAGCATTGAATAATATTTTTAATATGAGACTCACCCCATGGAAATTCTAATGACAACGCCATCTTTACGTGAATTGTAACAAGATGTCACCCCAAATTGAAGCTGGAACAAAATCAAACAATTCAAAATATTAGTTTCATCATTTCTATAGCCTAACTAAGTGTATCATCAAATCAAATACTATATTGTATGAATTTTTATGGAGGACTTACAGCTGTCCATGAAAAGAAAGCAAGCTGGAAGGCATTCTGTTTCAATAAACATGAAACAAAAAATACACACAAGAGACTTGGATTAGTCACTACTTATTCATATAAGAGGAAACAAATGTATTTTATAAAAAATGCATTGATGTTAGTGCTTTTGAAAATTATTACACAAATTAGTAGTATATGTACCTGAAAGAGTACAAAATTAATAAGGAAGAGAATAAGTCTAGGTTTGTTAAACCAAAATAGGTCATCCCCAGGTTGCACCACTGGCTCACCCTTTACCACCATTCCTTGTTTTTGAATTCTAAGACCCATTTGAGTTATGATCACTTGCAACTTTGTTCCAACTAATAGGACAATCTACAATTAATTTGGGACATTGATTAATTAATTTACACAAATATATTAATCCCTATTTGATTTGATAATTGATTAAATTAAGCTATGGCATTGCATGTACTTACAATCAAAGGAAGAAATGGTAGCCACAGATAAGAATGCCACCCTGTCATACATAGTCGAATAATCATAACCGTCAAATCATTAGAAATAATTTGACTTTTATCATAATCACTTCTAATATAACACAAATGATTGGTTGTAATATGGTGATAAAGTAAAACTTTTTACATTGACGGTGTATGAAAATTAAACTCTAATAATAATATATGATTTGGCCCTAAGAATGAGTTAATATAAGATGTACTACTTGCTTACCATGAGTATGGAACAGGAGGAAGAACACTGTGATGAACCAAATTGGAGGACTAAAAAAACAAGAAACATAGCAGTAATTAATAATATTTCATCATATAATAATGTATCACATCAGGGTATACATAAATCAGAAAATTAACCTGATTCCAACAACAACTTTGAAGTCTTCTTCCAAACACCTTTTGATATATTGTCTAAAGTCAAACTTCTGGTGACTTTGAGGAGCCAAATGTGCCTAAATTATTATTAGATAATACTAATGGTGAATTTCATTGAAGTTATTATTTCATAACAAACAAGTATATATTAATGAATAATAACTAAAGAAATTGTTAGGGAAGTAATATATTACCATCATAAATCCATGCCTTAAGGTCAAGTAATCCACTTCAGGAACTGACCTTACAAATTGCCTAAAAAAACATACCTGAGAATTGCAATTAGGTAAAGCAAAGAAAGTAAGTCAGAAAATGTAACTAGAGAGAGGCCAAGTAAATAATGCAAGAGCTCATAAATAGGTTTGATTTTGATTTTGACTTACAATCCAAACGAGGACAGGATTTTTGGTCCAGAAACTCAAGTGTCTTCTTCCAAACGATGTATCACTGGCAAATCTAAATCTTTCGGGATCTGTTATACACAACACAATGCACCAATAAATGTAAGTTCCGCTATGTATAGACATCGTGTAAGTAAAACTCAAATGATAAAGAATTGCAAAGAAATTTGATATGTTGAGGCGCGACTTTATCAACTGACTAACCGTGTGAAAACTGGTACTCAGGTGTCTTGGTTGCCTCTTCCCATCGTTTCCACCTTCTCATCTGTTGAGTAGAAATTGATCAACTTTATGTAACCAAAGGGGTAAAGAAATTTATCTTATGGTATAATAATAATTAAGTAAAAGCAGTAAAGAATATACTATTAGAATATTGTGTTTCTACCTTTGCTCTTCCTAAAGCCAGAGTAAGTATGCAGTAGAGGATATGAAAAACAGCAAGCACAAAGATAAATATATGGAGTTGGTGAATAGCCCCTGCTGAAACAAATGCTACTTTTCCCTCTTCTGCACATTTGTCACCTCCTCCACCAGCCAAAATACGGCGGTGATTGTTGCCTTGAGAAGCAAGCAACGCTGCTAGTAATCTCCGGCTGCCACCGGTTTCGTGATCTATTAATTTTTCATCATCTGATTCAATATTTGCATTGTTGCTACAAGGATGCCATGTGGCTGCAACCTTTTCTGATATACATATTCTTGATATTAAACCTTCTCCTACTGTTAGGAGCAATGATATGAACCCTAGTAACATCAGCTCTGCAATTAACACACACAAAATTTCAATAATACCAAAATTAATTCAATTTCTTAATAACTTTATAATTAAAGATATTAATACATGATTCAAATTCACACCTGATTTGATTTTTTCAAGTGACTCATATAAGGCACTTTTATGCTTCTTCTTCAACCACTGCTCACATGCACAATTTTAATAAACGGTACAAGTAAAGTTAAATTTTGGTACACTGATCGTGTATATGAATTAAATCATTTAAACGTGCGTTTATACGTTTAAAAATGTGTAAATATATGCGCTCATACCTTTTCTATGATGTGGAAAATGTGTTCAATGATGATAGAAATAGAAAGTATAACAAAGCAAACAACTGCAACGGCCCAAGTAGGTGTTTCAGGTAAGCTTCTTCCAACGCTTCCTCCTGCCATGACAAATTGCTTCTTAGTTAATTAAGTTGCAAGCAACATTAATAGATTGTATATATATACTTTTTTTAGGCATAATAAATATATAGATGTCAAGTTGTGTAGAGGAATATGTGTTCTAAACTTCTAATATAATAGTGGATGTGAAGTTAATATTAGGACAAAAAAGGGGATTTCGTTTGTTGTTTATAATGTTGATAAAAAAAGAATCCAATTATTCAAGGTTGTATTTTTTTCCCCTTTTTTTAAAAACAAAAATAGAACGATGTTGACTTTGACGCATAAACTGTGTCATGATTGATGACGAAAATAAGTGTGTTAAACTTCACAAAATATAAGTTTGATCAGATTAAAAAGAATTAAAGCTCATATCTTCTAAAATAGTCTTGCATTTTTAGCTAAATAAATAATCTTTTAAAAATTCTTTCCATTGTTTAGTTTTAAAAAAATTTGATTTGATCTAGGTCTAACGTTGGCTATAAAATAATCTATATTAATCGACCAAACTATTTTCATTCATAACGATATGCCGACATTTTTTTTTAATGTCAAAATCAATGATATTCTCGTTCCATATGTTCAAATTTTGTTTTGAGAGATATGTCTAAATTTTTGTCTTCTTAGTTAGTAATACATGTATATTATCTTTTTTTTAATGGAATACAATACAAGTATATTTACCAATAACCACCTTGGTTAATTTAATTTATCTGTCTTAATTTGGTGCTGTAATTTGTCTTTTCCTTTTGATATTTTATGGGAATTGGAATGATGAAAGAATTTAAAATCACATATAGTTTTGTTCTGTTATGAAAACGATGATGTAATCCCTCCATATATTTACCAGGAGAATGCACAACAATTTTTAAATGCTTGACATTCAACTCAATTATTATCTTCAGTAATCCAAGTTATTAACAAAACAAAAAAAAAAATCCTTAAACCCATTCAGGTTATTATACATTATTACTAGCACAAGAGAAAGACTCTGTGTTTTATTGCTTTTAATAAGCTTAATTAATGGCCTGTCCAAATTCAGTTCAAAAATGTAAGGAGTATAAAAATAGAATATAAAATTAAAAAAAAGGGGCATTCCGAGAATTGAACTCGGGACCTCTCGCACCCTAAGCGAGAATCATACCACTAGACCAAATGCCCATGTTGTTGTTACGTTTTGACGTATTTGATATTTATTCTACGCATTTTGTTGAAAAGGTCTTCATTCATTGTCTTATTGTTTAATAACTATTTAATTTAGGGAGGCTATATTAAGATAAATTTTTATGTGGAGAGATTACTCGAATTATTAATATACAAACGAAATTTGTCATTTTCACAATGAACTATTTTAAATAGGAAGCTTATTGAGACACATTATTGTCATGTGCGATATGATAATGTATAGTACCCTTATTTTGAGGGTGACATAGTTTTTGGATGACATTAGTTCATTTTGGATGAGAAAATGATAAATGAATGATTAAAAATAATTATTTAGATGAGAGAATGATTGATTAAGAGAGAAATAGATAGGAACAATGTCACTGAGTATTATGTCATCCAAATGCTATTGAGAGGTTTTTTTCCTCAACTTGACATATGGTTAACAAAGTTAAGTTAAGGGAAAGTTACAATAATTTTTGAAATTAGAGGGGAAGCATGTGACATTTAACAAAAGATCAATGTAATTTTCCCTAAAATGTATTAAACAATTTTAAATTTGATGTTTCACGAAAAAATAATTAATAATAAAAATAATGTTATCTTATATTATACTCCCTCCATCTTGTATATAAAGATAAATATTAATGTCTCCTAAAAAATATAATGTTGGATTTGTCTCGATAAATATTTTAAAATAGAAGTATTTTATAATTTTTGTTAATAAATAACTAGATAGCTTGAAGATTAAAATTTGTGCATAGTAAACAATATCCATTAATATAGAAGGGATAAAGTACATGATTATGATTATGGCTATTGATTAGTGATTTGGATTCCTACCAATTAACTCAACCCATAAGAGAAAGATTTAGGAATCTTTTAACACTTCAAATTAGAAAAGAATCAAGGAGTAGGTCCGGTTTTTATTAAGAAAACCTTATCACGATTTAGTGGTAGTGAAAGCTGTTGAAACATATCTAACACCCCTAATCTAATTAAATCTTTAATCTATAATTATGCTTGTGGAAAAATTAGTCTAATAATATCCAAAAGAGACATAATTGCTATAGCTAGGCACTTTCTTTCTTTGATGTTTGGTCTTTGATAAAAAGCACCTTTTTATAGTTTTGATACCCCAATTACAAGTCAGTAATCATGGGGATACCCTCTGTTTCCTATGATGGACCCATTAGACACTAACAACCTCATCGATGTAATATAAGTGTAGATGTTTAGGTTATTTAAGTATTTGATTTATGGTTTGATTATTGACCAATGCATACATAAAAATACGGTTAATGTTTAACATCCCATCACGAGGTAATGACCACGACAATATCACGACCCTTATAATTATATGTCTTTCTAAATTTACTCCCACCAATCGACATATTTTCCAGTCTAAGAGATTCTATAGGTTCACCTAAGATTCGTGAAGCCTTCGTGAGCAATGCTCTCTAGATATATAGCACTGCCCTACAAATATTTTAGGAAATGTCAACTTCATAAATGCATCTTAATTATTGACTATGGCATGACCTTTTTTCTTTTTTAATAAGGCATGACCTATTTTGAGTTGATTCCTGTTGTATAATGTATTGTATTGTATTCAACTAATGTGTTAACTCGTGCAATGCACGGGTGATGGACTATTAATTTTCTATCAAAACATATATTATTTTTTTATTTATTAATGAATATTTATCTCGTATTTTTTCAAATATGCCAGTGTTTTCTTTTTGCTACAATGACAAATATATGTCTCGTATTTTTTACGTTTATTAGTGATAGATATATGTCTTGTGCTTTTATGCATAGTGAAAATATATTTCTATTATGGGTCATGCTAACCGATGCCCCCAGGGCACTGGTTAAGCATATCATAAAAGAAAATTATTACCATAAAGAAAGTTGTTTTTGACATTATTATAAATTAATTACACAATTTCAAAGCATTAACTACTATATAATTTCGTTTTTCATATCCTTAACCAGTGTTCTGGGGCACCAGTTAACATTTCCCTTCTATTATTGTTTATATATATTAACGTTTGTATATCTTTATGTATTAATCACAAATATTTGTCACTTGTTTTTCCTTTAGATTTACCAATGAGAAATATTTCTCCCATATTTTTTTTTATTTTTGAAGGAAAAAAAAATAATAATGACTAATATTTTATTAATGACTAATATTTTAACAATGTATTTTATTTTATTTTTATCAACAAAAGATATTTGAGCCATAATTTTTTATGTATCGATAATAAGTCTTTGTCCTATTTTTTTATATTTATAATGAAAAATATATGTTATGTGTTTATTATTAACAAATAATTGTTCCATTTTTTATATATTTAACAATGATAAAAACTCCACATAAATAAATTGTGCTAAGTACCTGTCTCGTACTTTTTTTATGCACCAATTACAAATATTTGTCTCCTTTTTATTAAACGTATTATTGATAAATATTTGTCTAGTGTTTTCTTGATATTTATTAATGACTAATATTTGTTCCGTAATTTTTTTTGTAAAAAATAATATTTGTCCCGTGATGTTTTTGTTGCATGAGTGATTAATAAGGTACAATTTCATGATCAATATGTCTGATCTTTTATTTGTAAAGTTGAGACAAAATCTATGTGATGTTGTCATGACTTCTTATATTTCATTGATAACGACTCAAAAATTATACATGATAAAAACAACCTATTCTTTCAACGAAAATTCAAACTTATTAAAAAGTTTGCTACCAACCATTGCATGTATCTTGTGAAGCTGCATGCGAAATAATTTTTTAAAAAATTGTCATATAAGATTTTAATCTTATATAAAGTAAGAAAGCTTAATAATATTCTAATATAAAATATAAAAAAAAAAAAACCTTACATAATTAGCCATTAAAATCAAATAGATTATAGTTGGTTTTTTAGAGCTAATTGAATTAGTAGTTGGCCATAATCCAACGATTCTTGAAAAAAAATATCATTAACTCTTATTATTGTTAATGTTAATAACGGAGTCATAGTTGGGAGACATTTATAAATTTAGAAAAGAAAGAATTTTGATAGAATGATTGAGTGGCACAAAATGATTTTATGAATGGTAAAGTATCATTGAGGATGAAAAATATTTAAACCACAAGTGGCAAGCATATTTTCGTTGACCCAAAAAATTTTGTGGTTACTAAAATAAAAATACATTGAGAGATATTTTAGTGTGACATTTACACGGTTTCAGTAAAAAGATCAGATTTTTAGTATCATTGCCACGGTTTAAAAGCATACCAAATCTCATTCCATATTTTTTTTTTCTTAAAATCTATTTCCATTTTAATGTCAATTAATATGGCGCACAGTCAACAGTCTCATTTTATTTATAGAACCAAAATCTTTCATGTTATTTGTCAGCTTAAAATAGGACACGTGGTAGTAACCAAAAAATAGGACACGTGGTAGTTGTATGTATAAAGAATTTTGGAATGTCATATGGATTATGCATTTTGAACATTTAGAGGATAGAAGGTAGAACAAGAATTTCAATTTAATTTCTTTGCTTTTATTTTTTCAGTAAGTAGAGAATAATATTTTGGAGAATCAATATCAATTGCTTGACACTACCAACTTTCCTTGCTCATTACCGGTATACGTACGTTCGGTATATTCTTTCTTATGCGTATCTAGCTATGATTAAGTTATATACATTTTCTTTAACTATTGTAATGCTGACACATTTAACTTTATTATATATATCAATGCATAATTTTGAGCTTAAATATTTTGAATAATATATTAGAAAATTATGAAAATTTGATATTTTGAAAATACTCATCGAGACGAATCTAAAGATATCTTATATGATATTATTTATCTTTGTATATTAGTAGAAAAATATAGTCAAAGTAAGTTAGATCAAAATTTCATATTTTCAAATAGGTCATCTATTGCGGGACGGAGGGAGTAACATTTTTATAAAGTAGTCTAGAAGAATTAACAAAAGATAAAATGCATAGCACCCGTGCAAGACATTATTTTAATATATTACTTTATAGAAAGATAATTTTATTTTTTTAGAAGAGAAAGATAAATTATTACAGCAAGAAATACTGTTGTATTACTCAAGCATTATTAGAGTTCACAAAGTGTTTTGATTATGCATGCACGAGGGGTTCTCTAGAAAGGAGGCCTAGCGTGCATTTGAATTCAAGAGATAAGTGATAAAATCAAAAGGGATAAAAATGTTATAGTTAGCCATTGAAAAGTGATTTCTTAGTTTATTTTATTTTATTTTGTTAACTTTTGATAATTACTAGTACTAGTGAATTTTACAAAACCTGCAAATTACTCAAACCTTTTTATCATTATTTGACACTTGTTAAGGAACCGTTCTACCAAAATAAGAGACTATCTTTCCAAAATGTAATGTCAATGCTATGCTATACGAGTTGATGTTTTTATTTAGTCTTTTAATGATCATATTTTCAGGAAAAAGTGTCCTAAATTAACCAATTTGGACTTCAGATATGATATAAGATAAGAAAATTTTCACCAATATTATTTAGTTTTAATTAAAATATGATCTCATGTATTAACCACCAATCAGATTATTAGCATGTATCAATGTAAAACCAATAAGAATTTAATCACATCATCAAAATAAAAGAATAGTATATGCTCCACAAAGTGATTAGGATGAGTGTGGTCTGGTCTATATATATTTTGGAAAGTGTGAGAAAGTTAAAATTGGAAGCGTGTGAGATGCAGTTGAGGACATGATGACTATGAAAAAAAGAAAAGGAAAATGTGAAGAAATGAAGTGAGAAGAGGGCTCCTCTCTCTGAATTCTGAGCAGCTGATTAGGAATCCTAACAACAAACAACACCCCACCATACTTGCTGCCAAACACTATACCAACAAATACACTACACACTTTGTCTGCCCTCTCAATATACTATAATCAATCAATCAAATAAATATGAAAAATTACTTTATTATCTCTTAACTTAATTTTAAATAATGATTTGATCTGTTTTTTTACCTTAGTATGGTATTTTTGTTTGATTTACATATAAATTTTTAAATTTTAAATTTATGGTTATTTATAACCAACACCAACTAGTTCTAACATGAACATTCAAATTCTAACAAAGAACAATAACCATGATGTTGGGTAGACTGGTTTAATCCGAGACCTCTAAAAGACTTTGATATCATATCTACAGTCATATGTTAAAATAATTTTCTATTTTTAATCGATGTGAGACTAACCACTCACATTTAAAACTCAACAATCTCTCTTAAGCGTTGGTATCCATATCACTAAACTTGATATATACTAGGACCCAACCTCCACTCATTTATCGATCGAACCATAACTTTGATAGCAATTGTTGGAGAGTCCTAAAAGCGTTGGGAGCGACAATGAATTTAAAGTTCAAAACCATTAAGAGACTTTGAGACAACGTCTTCATCCAAAAACCTTAAGATCATTTTTCTTATATAGAATCAAATATTTCCTCCATTTTTAACTAATATAGGATTCAACAACGGAGACTTGAATTTCAAACGCATGATATTCATAACAAACTTAGGAGCCCAATATACATCATATTTCATAACAAAGTTAAAAGGTAACAAAAAAATGTGTTAAATTTTGTTTTTATCAAATGAATGAAACATCAATTTTTGGTTTGTGTTGGTGGAGGGTCTCACCAACAAGTGAGGAAATTATCAAAAAAGAGAAAAGATAAAGCTAAGGACAAAGCAAATAACAAGTGTGGGTTCTGTTACTATATACCTTGTCCCCCCACCCAACACACACTCACACACACACACCAAGTACAAAAGCCACTAACAAAATTAACTTAACTTTTGATACAATTGTCTATTCCTTTTCCTGTTCCCTCTTCTCACTCCCTTCAAATATGGTAGAATAAGAATCATACCACTTTGAATTTCTTGTTATTATTTCACACTCTTTTTTTTCACTTTTTTTTTTGGTGTCCCACCAAACATGAATTCCTTTTTTCATTATTTGATATTTGATTTGACCTCATTCATTTCCACCTCATCTTTTTCTCCTTCCTTTTTCTTTCTTTCTTAAATCCACTACAAATTTATCCCACAAAAAATAATATCTAAATTAATCTCAGGCACTCTTAGATCGAGGATAAATTAGTCTGAGACTCATTATAACAACTAGACTAATTTATCCTCGGTGTAAAAATATCAAAGACTAAACCGCGAGAAAATTGTGAGGGACCATTGATTCATTAGTCTTTTTTATATTCTCATAGATTTTCATTTGAGTCCTAAGAGAAGAACCAACCACAAAACATTGTTGGTGTTCATGGAAATTGATCTGAATGATTCCATAACTGAAGTTAAGAAGAATGTGTGTAGCAATGGTGAATGTGAGAAAAGTGTTTGTTGTGTTTGCACTTTATCTTCTTCTTCATCAACAACATGTTCATCTTCTAGTTCCACTTCAGCTCTTGCATCTTCATCTTATCTTGAACTATGGCATGCTTGTGCTGGACCTTTAACATCACTTCCAAAGAAAGGGAATGTTGTAGTATATTTTCCACAAGGTCATTTGGAACAAGTTGCATCTTTGTCTCTTTTTTCTTCATTGGAAATTCCAACATATGGTCTTCAACCACAAATCTTTTGTAGGGTTGTCAATGTTCAATTACTTGTAAGCACTTAAATTGAGTTAACTTTACTCTTTCATTGAATTGTATATGCTTGATTCACATAGAGTTGTATCCTTTTATTGCTTCTTTTTATTTGGTTTTGTTTAATACTTTTTTTTCATTAATAGGCCAATAAGGAGAATGATGAGGTTTACACTCAGGTTACTTTGCTTCCACAGGCAGAGGTTTGTTTTATGGTTTAACATATTTGGTGTTGTTATTCCTTTTTTGATGCATTTTGGTTTGGTTTTCTTCTTAAAAATTGGCTAGTTTTGGAAGAAAAAAAATTTTGCAGTTATAGATTTATAAAAAGATGTACTTAATTTTGTAAAAAAAAAAATATGTACTTAACAGTTGATGCACATCATTGATGAATGGCTAATGTGATATTGTGATTTATCATTAAACTTTGTTGATCCTTGATAGCTGAACTCAACAAATTATAAATCATAACTTTATAGATTCTTTCGAGGAATTTCTCCTCAGGATTCCGATAGTATTGCTATACATGATGCAGCAATTGCTTCTTTGCTCCTACCTTATAAGGTAACTATAGATCTTGTGTTGTATTCAGTTAGCAGGGATGTGTTTTGATTACAAAGAGACTGAAGGTTTGGAAGCAGATGGAGAGGGAAATGGAAGATCGCCTACAAAGTTAGCTTCTCACATGTTTTGCAAAACACTCACTGCCTCTGATACCAGCACTCATGGAGGGTTTTCTGTTCCTCGTCGAGCTGCTGAAGATTGTTTTCCTCCTTTGGTACGACACTATGAGTGTGTTTGGATTGGCTTATTTGAGTTTATATACTGGCATAAGTACTTGTGAGACGGTTTGGGAGAACTAATAAAATAGCTTAGAATGACATGTCTATAATCTATTTTCAGCTTATTTTCATTTACTCTCCATGATAGCTTATGAAAACAACTTATAGCTTATATGAAAATAATTTTATTTTATTTTTTCTGTTACAGAAATAGCTTACAGTGTTTATGCTATAAGAGGGCTTAATTAAGCTAATTTATTTATTTTTCTGACCTAAATTTGTTGGAAAGTGTTTTAAAGTGGTGATTAATTATGTTTACTTTCACTTCTTCAGGATTACAAGCAGCAGAGACCCTCTCAAGAGCTTGTTGCAAAAGACCTGCATGATGTGGAGTGGAAATTTCGTCATATTTACCGAGGTAGAGATAAAACAGAAGTGCTGTATCGGTTAAATCGCATATTGACTATGAATGAAACAGAAAGTCCATTGTGTAATCTTTGACAGGTCAGCCAAGGAGACATCTGCTCACTACTGGCTGGAGTATTTTTGTTAGCCAAAAGAATCTTGTTTCTGGGGACGCAGTGCTCTTTCTAAGGTGTGTGTTTGTGTTGAACTGAGAGCCTTTGAATTGGCATTAATATGTATATGCTAGATATTTCGTATGTTGTACCTTACTGCTAATGGATCTCTATGTAGGGGTGAAAATGGAGAGTTAAGATTGGGAATCAGAAGAGCTGCTCGACCGAGAAACGGTCTTCCTGAATCAATTGTTGGTAACCAGAGTTGTTCTCCTAGTTTCCTTTCTTCTGTGGCTAATGCTATCTCCGCAAAAAGCATGTTTCATGTTTTCTACAGTCCAAGGTATTTGATTAATGGATATAGTTTTCTTGTTTTGCAAAATGTTGGATAAAGGGTTATTTTATCCCACGTGTATATTTAATGTGTTTGAATTTGATGTAATACAGAGCTAGTCATGCCGATTTTGTTGTGCCTTACCAAAAGTATGTTAAAAGCATCAGGAATCTAGTGACCATAGGGACAAGATTCAAAATGAAATTTGTAATGGATGAATCTCCAGAAAGAAGGTCAGCTAAAACATCAGTTATAAATCTTTAGCCATTGTCTGTATTCTACAACATGATATCATTTTCATGTCTTGCAGGTGTAGTAGCGGTATAGTAACTGGAATGAGTGATTTGGATCCCTATAAATGGCCCAAGTCAAAATGGAGATGCTTGATGGTACATTTTCTACTTTTCTTTATGCACTAATACTATGCAGTATGTTATGATCATATTATACATTTAATATTTGCTATAGATATTTATCATCACCAACTGTGCCATTGAAGCGTATGCTTTTCTAAACATTACATTAATAAATTAATAACCAAATGATGATAGCTTGATCAATAAAAGCTATCTGTGATATTACACAGGTCAGATGGGATGAGGATATTGAGGCTAATCATCAAGATAGAGTCTCTCCTTGGGAGATTGATCCGTCAACTTCTCTCCCTCCCTTGAACATTCAATCTTCTCGAAGGCTGAAGAAACTGCGGACAGGTCTGCAAGTTGAATCGCCCAGTCACTTTATCACTGGTATGAATCCAAATGCCGAGATAGCTAAATAGCCTTAATCACTAAACTTATAGTGTCCTAATCACCCCATGTTCATCGCAGCTGGAGACAGTGGGTTTATGGACTTTGATGAGTCTATAAGATCGTCCAAGGTCTTGCAAGGTCAAGAAAAAACAAGTTTTATGTCACTATATTATGGATGTGACACAGTAACTAAGCAGAAAGAAATTGATATCAGTTCTCTAAGTCATACTAATCTTGCATCAAATGGAGCAAGAAAGATTACTTCTGCTGAGTTTACAAGGGTTCAGTCTTCTAGTTATGCAGACTTCACGGAAACAAACCGGTTTCCTAGGGTCTTGCAAGGTCAAGAAATATATCCATTGAGATCCCTAACAGAAAAGGTTGATCTAAACCTTATTGATTGGGGTAAAACCAATCTCAGTTACACAAATTACAACCTGCATCATGCAACCAAACCTAACTTTCACTCATTAGGATCAGAAATTCTTCAGAATTCCTATTTTCCATATGGTGATATACACAAAGTTGGTCAAGGTAGCGGCATGCTGTGCTCCAAACCAACCAATTTCCAACTAGAGAATGTTTCATTTAATACTCCTTCAGCTCAGATAGGTGCATTGAGAAATGAAGTTGGACTGTCTAGTTTCACAATCCGAAATGAACAGAAGCTGCAGGACGATATTTCGGCTGCTACTTCTCTAGGTGCAAACATGAGGATTTCAAATGACGAAAATTTCAAGGGGAAGGTAAATCCTTGTAAACTGTTTGGATTTTCCTTATCGGCGGCGGAAACCACCTCACAAAATCTACAGAACTCTGCTAAAAGAAGTTGCACAAAGGTGAGCGACGATAACAACCGAGTTATATTGTGATATGAATTTTTCTCTCTTCCTTTGACAATTTGCCGACGTATGTAATATACAATGAATGAAGGTTCACAAGCAGGGGAGCTTAGTTGGAAGAGCCATTGATCTCTCAAGATTGAGAAGCTACAATGATCTGGTGAGTGAACTAGAGAGACTATTTGGCATGGAAGGTCTTCTAAGAGATCCTGACAAAGGATGGAGAATCCTCTACACTGACAGTGAAAATGACATTATGGTTGTTGGGGATGATCCATGGCAGTAAGTATTACTCATCTTCCTATACTCATTTCTTTTACTAAAAATGCTTACATTGTCTATTTGTAAATGGTATACACGCCATCTGTTTCAGCCATTAAATCAGTATAAATTTTTCAAAATATTGATCTATTGGTTATGACTTATGTTGTACCGGTACACCAATTAAAAACGGATGCACCTTGACTTCGATTGTCTGCTGTGACAATATCACACACTCACCAGTGTAAGTTAGAAAACCATTGAATAAATATCATATGGTTTCATTCGGAGTGAGTCGTCCGATCGTCATTCAATGGTTTTTTTGACTGACTGTGCCTTGTGATATTATATTTCAAATGTCGGGCAGGAATCTATTTCCCACCTTACGTGGCACCTTATCATTGGCTGTAATGGGACAGAACCTGACAGTTGTACTATTGAATCCATTCTATCCTATTTAACATATTATGGATGATATGATACATACTGAAAAAGTACACTCACCCTTTTGGCTGCAGTGAGTTCTGTGATATGGTATCAAAAATTCATATATACACACAAGAAGAAATGGAGAAGATGACAATTGGGATGATGAATGATGATAACCAGAGTTGTTTGGAACAGACACCATTGATTATGGAGGCTTCAAAGTCTTCCTCAGTGGGACAGCCAGATTCTTCTCCAACAGTAGTTAGAATCTAGTTGTATATGTTGGTCTTGTCTCTATGCTATAATCAATATTATTTGCATGTTTATTGTGATTGATTACTATATTTGAGCTGTGTCAAAAAAATGCTTACTATCTGTGAGCTAGTTATGAGCCCAACAAGGGCAAGGAAATAAGGCTTTGAAATTGAGTATTATCAATCAATTAATCTCTCCATCATATAAAAACTAAATAATTTTATGAAACTAAATTGATTGACCATCTTCAAATTCATAAATTAATAATTTGTGATTTTGTAAATTTGGAAGGACTAAATTGCTTGTTTGTTACAAAAAATAAAGATTCACCCATAAATAAATAAATAAATAAATAAATAAATAAATAGGTAAACATTTTGCAAAGGAATATGGAAAAATAAACAAATCAATAAATATGCAATTCATTGAATTCCACAAATCGATCATAATTAGCTTAAAGGTAGTAAACATTTTGAAATAATCTTAGCTTAAAGGTAGTAAACATTTTGAAATAATCTCTCTTTAGTAACAAAAAAAACCACAAATCAATTTACTATCATCTTTCTCTTTTATAACAACAAAAAATATACTGGTCTATTTTTTTTACCTATAGCAAAGAAAAAAGGCATCAAAAAGGAAAAACTACACCTCAAACATTTTGGATTGACATGACCTTCACAAGGGTTAACCTAGAGAACATTAAAGGACAAAGATTTAAAACGACATGATAGGATCCATGTTGCAGCCAAATTAGCCAACCAATCTGCACATTAATTTCTTTCTCGCAGTAGAGAGTGATCAAAGGTCAAGGGTGAAGAGTAATTCGTGAAGAAACGAATATAGGTAATAATAGGAGCATAAGGATGACTATGTTGCAAGGTAAGGCAGACTGAGAGTGAGATTCACAAGTAAAAGCCAAACCATGACCAATAGCCTGAAGCAGGCTAATCGAAGGGAGCTATACCTCTCTTTGGATTGAGCTAGAATCCAAGAAACAAAATCAGAACAGAAATATTGTTAGAAGTAAACTGAAGAGATCTACACATGTTTATAGCTTAAGAGCAATCCCTTCATTTCATTTAGGGTAAATTCTTGAGTAGCATGACAACCCTTACAACTAGTATCAAAAGAGACATGATGGCTGAACTTGAAAGCATTGGTCGGGAAACTACCATGCATATGAGCCGAATAAAATGTTTAATATTTTCTCAGTGTCTCTTTCGAAATCCACGTTGGAAAAAAAATTGTGTTTGAAAGTATTTTGCTGCTGTGTAGTTGGTTTTTCTGGTATTTATGTTGAGTATGGAAAATGCCCTAACACAAGTTTGGTCACTGATTGTATCGATCTTATCGTCGATTATGAATGAAGAACATTTACCGTTAAAAAAAAAAGGATATTGCAATTTGTCCTTTGGTTTAAACATATCAGCGCAAAGGTTCAATACTTAGACCGCAT
>Ga0099826_10000771_pt1 | contig 16938 bp, 18 predicted proteins | sample Mtrugardesep15_FD_76830 | JGI IMG/M metagenome (GOLD analysis project Ga0099826, IMG submission 76830) | Root nodule microbial communities of legume samples collected from California, USA - M. trunc garden sep15 | ecosystem: Host-associated > Plants > Roots > Nodule | place: USA: California... | reverse complement strand
CTTAAATAGTTAATTTATATAAATTAATTTTATTGATAAAATTTATGAATGCAAAATCAAATAATGTGCAAAGAAATTTCATTATCACATACATAAACACAACGTTGGAATAAGAATGTGATACTTTGGTAGAATAGAATCATTATTGTCCAAATTGAGGCTGGAAAGCTATCATTATGTTTTATTAGATGATATAGGACGCTTAATTTATTTGCAGAATCATTATTATGCACATGTTTATTTGTTCTTAAAATAAAAAACATCAATGAGGATTTTGAGACACTGGTTTTTAAAATTTCAACAGGAAAGTACGTATTTCCATAGGACCAAGCTCAACAACAAAATCTGAAGTGCTGACAGGACTACCCCTTACTGCTTGAGGTTCTTGTCCTTTGTCTCCTTCAACCTTCCATGTCATTTTCTTCATTTCTGACTTCTCTTGGTTAGCTGATAAACTTACCTCTTTCAACTCTTTTATCTGCATTATTGAAAGAAAACTTAATTCAAATTATCTAGTCTATGAAAGTATAATGTGCATCACAAAGACATGTTAAATATGTACCGTTTTTGTCGCAAACAACTTTTTCAGTTCAACTTTGGCTAGACTTGAATATTGAGCATCTTCATTTGGCTATAACCACATTGAGAACACAAGAGAGTTATATTACAACCAATATAGCCACACAAGAGTTAGTTACTTATCACAACTTAATCATAGTAAAATGTGAATAGTTCTAAATTGTAGTCCGCAAATGCTAAGGTTCTAGACATTAGCTGCATTTGTTCGCATATTGGTGCAATATCAAGATTTTCCGTGTAACCACAATCACAGTTTAGATCTATGAAAATATGCACTAAATACAAGAGCTGGTACATGATTCCTTTTGAACTTTGGTAATATAAATTTACCTCATATAGATGTGCCAAACGGAGAAGAACGATTCCACCATCCAACTCCTGAAAAACATTCAAGTTAATTAGACAGAGTCAAGAGAGATAAGACATTTATGTGCTGCATTCGATATACCTCAAGAGTTATCAAGGCAACATTAAGAGGCAAGCTGTAATTTGGATCCATGAGAGTTCCTTTGGTTAAATGAGAGGACTTCCAATTTTCTGCTTTCTGATCAATTGAATATCTCATAAGATGTACTAATATTTAATCATACGTTAATGATCATGATTCATTAGTACATGAAGTACCAATAATTGAGTGTCATACCTCATGTGTAAAAGCCAATAAGATTGGTGAGTAAATTTCTTGACCAGTTGTACGACGCCAGCGTGAACCAGCTCCAACGTTGTGGATTCCAATATAGTAATTTCCTCTAACCTATGTAGAATAAGAAATGACAGAAAAAGGGAATATAGTAAATCTATATGCTATATAGAGTCAGAAGAGAGGAAAACATGGAGGATGCATAAAAATGAAAACTAATTGGTGACATTTCCATACTGTTAGTCCATCACATGTACTATTGTGATCATCCTTTGCTATGCAAACTTGTTCATCGAGTGGTTCCCCTACTCCTCTACCGTCGTCCTCGATCAAGCGCCTTAAGTAGTACACACCGAGTGTCAATAGATTTGATACAATAAAATAATAGATTGAAATAGATGATAAAAATTTGGTTAGATACCTATGAAGCATCAGTTCAACTTCACCGTCTTTGATGTTGGCTCCACCGGTGGCACGATCAACTAAGACTGAGAATTCAGATTTCTTATCCTTTGTATAAATCCCAAGATTGAGCTGGACAGATAAAAAAAATTAGTTATTTTTATACTTGTAATCTTGTAGACAAAGAAAGAGGGAAGATAAAGAAATAAAACTTTGATGATTACAGCTTGATGTTTTTTTTTGAAGAAATTACAGCTTGATGTTATGACATATACAAATGACAAAAAGCACCTACACTTGTTTATGCTAAAACTAGACTTTAAATCCTAATCAAATTAGGAATTAAATAAACCTCTACTTAAAAGATATTTTTCATATAACCTAATAATCATATCAACTTAATCAAAGATTATAAAATCGAAATTAATAGAGTGAAAGAATTTTACTGGATAGTAGTTTCCTGCTACAGGCTGAGTAACTTGAAGTGGCCAGTCTTCCCTATGATCTCGAACCTGCATCGACATTTTTTAGGTCATACAAGTCTTTTCTCCCCCATAGAATTTCATAATAACCAGAAGACAGTTGTATGAGTTTTACCCGTTTCAGAAAATCTCTTCCATTGGAATCAGTATAAAACTCCTTGTTTGTGACCATATTCGCTGTCATTCTTGTGATTACCTCTTTTCCTACTCCATCATCGGTAGGAATTGGACCAATCTTCATATGTAAATTAGTGTTAGAAATTTATTTGTTATTTATACAACTAGATTTTTATTTTTGGCTAGTGTCAAGACATAAGACTGGTCGGCAAAATAATGTGACTTACAGTGTATTCAATTTCAGCATGGTCTTTGCCTCTGTACAGCCTAGTAACCTAAAAAAAGTAAACAGTACCATTAAATTTTAAGTTATTTAGGCATATATAATGAGTACCGTTACATTTCAAGTAATATGAAAATTTTCAATACTAAATTACTCGCATTTGTAGTAAACTGGTAGCTTAATGTACAAGTCACTGACCTGGTGAATCCAAGAATTAAACTTCTGATGAACCTCATCAACTAGCGGTCCACGAATTACCTTGAAGGGCACCTGTATATCAAATAAATCAAAATGTGTCTATACAGATAACGATATTGCATAAGAAATATAAAAGCCGAAACAAACACATAGTGAGTAAGTATGAGAACACGAAAAAAAATCTAAGATAATTTGAGAATTTATATAATCACACTTCTTATTCTATCCACCCAATTCCATCGGTTAACAGATTAAAGATAGTAACTTACTGATCTTGAAACAATAGTTGGAGAGGATTCACTTGGGCGGAATATATATGCACCAGATGCCTACATAAGAAATCACACGTTGAAGCATACACTATAATAATTATTTTATTTTTAAAATAATATGTGCAAGGAAGTCACACACCTGAGAATCAGTATTATCACCCTCACTAGAGCCATACCTAAAGTAGCTTTGCTGAATTGGTATATCAACCTGAGAAATTTAAAAATATGTTATACATCCGTTAACAAAATTGTGAACATTCTGCTGAGATGTGTGAACATGAAAAGCTACTTACTCCAGTTTTGGAATTATACATCCGTTTGAGTTGTCCAGAGGTTGAAGAAAATGACATCTTTAAATTTCCCGGTCCGATGTCAATGTTCTCACCATTCTTACTGTTGAGGTGTGAGAGGTCTCCTTTTCTCCTTATACCTATCAAGAGGAAACATCATTAAGAACCGAGAATTATTAAATGAAAATTGATGTATTATATATTTGACAAATGAAACATTTAGAATTTGCCTTTTCCAGATGCCTTAGAAATGAAGTAAGTGCTCCATCCGAGTGGAGGTATTGACGCTTGAAATAGAAGCCAATATTTTGGGGCTTGTTTTGGAGGCAATCCCAAATAGGCCTTTACATATAATTTTCTTAAATTTGCTGTAACATCATCCACATCCACATACTGTACTTCAACCTTATTGCCAGATGAATCTTTCACCACAAGATTAGCTTCATTAACCTGATGCAAATGATCACCTTCAGCATCATATTGGAAATGTTGTATATGATAATGTCACAAGTGTATATTCTTACTGGTATTCTGACTATATCTGTACGACTCCATCCAAGGGGGTTATACGCTACCACTACCTGGATACAAATAATTGACATGTCACATAAAATTGAATCACCATACTCTTAACCAAAAAACATGAAAAAGGTTTAAAGAATATGCACTGTCAGTGTAATTCAGTTTTACACTGATATTTAATGAAAATTCCTTATTTTTCTGCATCACTCCATTTTGTAATTTCATTTTGAAATTGTTGAAATGACATGGAAAAATGAAAATTTCTCATTGCTTGTCTGTGAAACTATTTTACACTACCAATGTAATGTATTCTCATTAAACTCTTGGGAAAATATTACCAAATCTTTAGCTTGTGGAATATTGTCTTCTGTTGGAGGGCAGTAACTGATATTGAGTAATTGACACTGCAAAAATCCAGTAATAATGGAAAAAAAGATAAGGATAAATAATTCAAGACTAGAAGACCAATTACATTATCTTCAGCTATACAATTGACACAAGATGAAAAATGTGTCTTAGAAATATATATGTAGTTGGAACAATGATAGAACCTACTTCAACGTTGTTCATGTTTTTGCTTTCACCTTTTAGTTCATTTGAAACATTACCTGGGAAAATGCCGATGCAAGTGCTGAACATTGATCACCTGATTTCTTACTAGCAAGACATGCCAAAGAAGAGCTAACAACTGCTTCAGCCTACAAGAAATAGGTACTTTTGGAAAATTAATTAATCATAATAAACAATTGCAAGGCACAAAATATATGGTCAAAATTTTTTACTCTAGAGAAGTTCAAGTTCCTGACCTTAGAGGCTCCAATAGCCAACCGTTTCGCATAGTCATCAGTTGTATGTTGTTTAGCAGTGCCAGTCACAGCATCATGGTGCTGTGCAATTCCTAGAGCATCTCCAAGGCCAAAAGTATCATCTAAAGTCGATCGCTTACCGGCAAAAAATTCAAGTTGACGTGCGGCCTTCATTCAAAACGATAGAAATTTCAAATGTCTTGGATTTGTTAAGAAAACTCGAGTGCAAACAAGAAAAATCCACAGTTTCATTTTGTATGGAATAAAACTATCATACCAAATAGTATCCGCTTAGAATCCTAACATATCGCTTTAAGGCCGGGCGGCTAGTGAAAAAGCCTGTCCAATATGCATTTGCTCCATCAGCATACCTATGAGAAATCGTCATGAATGTGTATAAGTGATTAATTAATACACCATAAGCTGCATGGCAAAAAAAAAAAAAAAACAATGGAATATCCTCACGGGAAGTAGTCATCGGTTTTCAGTGGCCACAACTGGTTTGCGGCATTTTTGGCATTGGTGTAAATAGATGGAGTAGAATACAAGGCATTCACTCTACCATCCTGAACATTAAACACAAGGAAACTTGTATTAAAACTCAGCATGATAGTAATCAAAACATGTATAAAGAAGAATTTCCAGCATATGCATTAAAAATATAAACCCTCACCTTATTAACATAGTGGATTAATTTATCCATTTGCTTGAACCAAGACTCTGCATATTGGTACTGGAAATCATCACCCATTGTCCACATGATATGATTTGTCCTCGTCACATTCGCCTATAATAAGTACAAACAAATCAAGTTTCCACATTCTCGTCTATTTGAACCTAACGGATTTTAAATTTCAAAGATTCACGCGATCACTGATGTGGACCGTCGGATCAAAATCAAATGACTCACATTTTGAATTAGTATCTTAGACCCAATTTATCAAGATCATAATGTGAGTCTTTTGTTCTTAATTTGACGGTCCAGATTGCACGACTACGTAAAATGCGTGAAATTGTAGTGTGTAATTTCAAAATTCATGGATAGAATCAGCCTACTTGGATAACCGCTGCATCAATAAAATCCTTGACACGTTGTTCAACATTGGAATCAAATAAAAGAGGATCATCCTGCACATGTAAAATGTGACATGCAATGTGTTAAACAAAACATGCAAAATAAATAAAGATTAGCATTAGTATTTGAATTGGTTTATTTGTTGGAACCTGTAAGGGAACAAAATCACCAGAGACTTCAAAGTTGAAACCATGTGGAGCACTATAATGAACAGGAAAAGTGTTGGCAAAAATTTGAGCTGAAGAACCAAATGTTTTGGAGCCACGCCAAATAACTTCAAGTGATTTCTCACTTTTTCTCTTAGCTCTGTCTTGATAATCAATTCTAGCAAAGTGTACAGAATCAAATCCAAGCTGCAAAGGTAAATAAAATGAGAGTATTCAATTTTACTTTGTTTTACTGAAGATCACAACAAATATTTAACCAACCACTTTCTAATACATTCATTCTAAGATGCACTCTTCTGATGATTAAAATTCATGTGAATCTGTCAAAACTATATGAGATTCATATGATTTAGTAAAACTCGTTTTATACAAGAAAAAATGCGTTCAAACTAAAAGAGTTTGATATAGCAATCCTGAAATCACATACAAATTCATTCGACAAAAATGGATATTGATAACCTATTATGATAGTTTTAACACAATTCCTACCTTTTCAAAATACTTTGGACCCCATGATTATGTATTCAAAAAGGGATTTAAAGGATAACATCATTGTAACTAGTTTTAATGTTGCTTATCTAAAAAAAAAAAAACTAGTTTTAATGTTTTATATTTTACAATAACATCACTTCACTTTTGTTATTTTATTTTAAATTAGCAATATGACATAAAAAAAGGAAGACTAATTGGATATCCTTGAAAAGTGATTTAAATACAGACACATTAAATTCTTTTAAAAATATAAAGTATCAATTTTTAAAAAATATTTCTTTAACTTTTCTTAGTGAGAATAATAAAAATACCATGTTTTAGAGATTTTGTCACCTAATTTTTTCAATTTTTGCAATAAAGGTCCTTAATATGTTTTGATGTACTTAAAATTTTCAAAAGTTTAACAAAATGAATTAATTTATTTATTTGAAACAATCTTTTACCCAATACTAACAAATTAAAATGTCAAAAAATAAAAAAGTTTTTCCCTCATTAAATCCTAATCTAACATCATAAATATTTTCACTTTTAATATCATTTTAGGTATCAAATTCATCATCAAATCTCCAAAAAGTCTAAAGCAAAAATGAGAATCTATGGGTTTTATGTAAAAGAAAGTTGTAAATGATATCGTACTTGATTAATTTTTAAAACTATAGAACAAAATTGATCTAAAGAATTATGAAGGAGCCACAATATTGGTGGAGTGAAGTGTAAAATGGTAAAAAAAATTGCATGCAGCCTAAACTAGTTAGATAATTACAGTATATCTAAAAATTGAATTGGATGTACTGACCTCAGCACCAAGTAGGTAACCTTGGACAGCAGAGTGTCCAAAAGGATCAATCTGCCAACCAGCACGAGGGGTTGTATTAAATTGGTCCTTTATAAAGCGATGCCCTAAAGTTGTTTGGTCAATCATGTCTATGTAGTGCACTGTGGCTTCATCGTGCATACACCAACCACCATTTCTGCCGACACAAAAACATAAATACTCTCATCACTCACATCTTCAATCCATCCATTAATAATAATAATAATAATAATAATAATAATAACACTCTTTTTTTTTTACACCTTCGATGTCTAACGAATCACGTTTAAAAATGTGATTAATTCACATGAATAGATAGTCAATTCAATTCATGTTAAAATTGTTGTTAACCATAATTGCACAAATTTCAACGTGATTTGAATTAATTATCTACTCAACTAAACTAACCATGATGTTACATGTGATCAGGTATCGCATATGTAGAGAAAATTGAGTGTCAATAAAACATTTGTCTTCAATGTTACATAAGCTCAATATAAGAAAATGTACAATTGAACTACTTACACAAATTCTAGCTGACCAGCAGCCACAAGCTTTTTCACTTGTTCTTGTGTTTCTGGACTTTGTTCTACCCACCATCGATGGAAAAATGCCTGTTATTTTATTTCAAAAACCAAATTTAAATTAATACTAAATTTCTTTATCTAATTAAATGTCTAAAAAACACAAATGTCAATCATGTGTCATGTGTGTAACATGTTGATAATGACTTTGGCCACATTTGAGCATAGCTAGTTACTAGATTTGGATGTTTGTACTATTTGGACATCTAAATTCTGAGGTTAAATTTACCATCTCTGCAAACACAAACTTTCTGTTTGGATCCTTCTGAAGGGAAAAAACGATCGAGTCCAACACATTCTCAACACATGCTCCCTACACCAACAAAAAACAATCAAACATTAAAGTAAACAAAAACATGGTGGCAAAGTGTGTTTCTGCCAAATTCACCGTCAATCCAAACACATGCACGTAAACACGAATGAAAATGATTATAACCTGAATGGAGTTGTTGGATCCAACATAGTATTGATCAACAGTCTTAAGCCAACCAACATCATCATGGGAATGTGGAACCAAGTGAACATTCAGTTTTCCTTTAACAATACCAGCCCCAGTGTTGTACTTTGTGTATGCAGAAACAAGTGTGCCATGGTAACAAATCAAGAGAAGAAAAAGAACATAGAGAGAGTCTGCTGCAGCTAAAGTCCTTGTGTTCCTCATTTCCAATGCCCAAACTCTTATGATTCTGCGAGTATGATATGTATAAAATAAATTTTATTTACTTATTCATCCAATTGTTTATTATATATAAGGATAAACCAAAGCTGAATATGAACAATAAAAAGAATAAATTGGGTAACGAACTTTTGCATAGGGGTGCCGGCCTATGTAGTGGAGTTTTTTTTGTTGTCACGGATTACCACAAAGTTTAAAATGCTGACAAATTTTTTATTAAAAGTCAAATCTGATTTTGTCCTTCACATAAAACACGAAACTCATTTAATCTCAGAAAAAAAAATGCAACTTTTTTTGGTAGATAGGTAAAATGATAATGTCATTAAAAACTTACACACGTAATTGTAGGAGCAGAAGTTCAAACCACGGTGGTATCCAACCTAGTAATTTCGGTATTTTTATAGTTAGGATATGTGGACAAAAAATGCAACTTTTAAATTGTTGAACCGTGACAAATGAATGGTTTCACTTTCGCAAATTAAGGATGAGTTGATGAAACGCTACTAGTCATAAACATTGGAAAAACAGGACTAAAAGCATATCTTTAGCCATAAGAAAACAAAAAATTCACATATTGTAACATGTGAGCATATGAAAGAGCCAAGATTGAATTGACATACCTGAATTCCAAGCTCTCCAAAATATTGATCAGATGAAATTATTTATGATTTATCCTTTTTTCTACTCAAACTTGTTTCTCATACTCCCTTGTATTATCCACACACTACTTTCATTTCCTCCTTCACAAAGTTAAAATGTTGATTTTGTTTGCACTAGTACACACGCTCCAACAAGGAGTCTCAAGTGTAATGGGTGATTTTTTTTCTTTCTTTCTAGTCCAATTTCTTTTTACTATAATGCAGGGTCACCTCACTCCCATTTCTTCTTTCAATGTTGTTTCAGTTGAAAACAACAAATCAATTGTATTTAATTTAAGAATATAACAATCACATGTCAAACAATAGATTAATGTCTGAATACGATAACATTTTGACCTTTTAATTCACCTTTTAATTGCAGATAGCATAGTTTAAGGAAAAGGGAAATGTTAAAGAAGGTTAGCATTGATTAAAAGTATAAAAATAAAAATATTGTATTGAAAAATAATGAAATGTGATGAATTTAATTTTTTTAAAGTTAAAATAATGTTGAATTCAATGTAAATCTATGGTGTACTTTTGATTTCTTAATAAGTGTCCTCAGAGCATTTGTTAGTATAACCTTAAATAAAAATGATCATTACTACAATTTTTACTAAAGTTTCAGACTATAACAAAAACACATGTAAAATGGTCTGAAAAGGTCAAATGTTTTTAGTCTAGATTTTGATTAAATACGTTTGACTTTTTGAATATTTTTATATTGTATTTTCTTCTCTCTGGTCTTAAATGTAAGAAAAAAACACACATATTAAGAAAGTAGATTAACTACATTTAAGTTATGATAAACAATTTATACCTTTTTTAATTTTGCCCTTGTCTTGGAATTCTACATTTAAGTCATGAGTGTGACTTTTGAACTAATGTGAAAAAAATTGGATATAAATCAATGAGGGTAAAATTGGAGTAGTGACATTTAATAGAATGATTTAGTTATACTTTTTCTTACATCGGAGACTACTAATTTTTTTGTTTTGTTTCTTGCATTCGAGACCACCAATTTTGTTTCTTATGGATGTAGTAATAATTTGGCTAAACTACACTTTTTGCTCCATAAGTTTTAAAATATTGCGATTTTGACCCCCTATTATAGAAAATTTAAATTTGGCCTCTTTCTCTCAAAATTGCTTAGAACACGCCATGTGTCCCAAAAAAAGGGTCATAATCACAACTTTTGTAAAAATAAGCGGTCAAAAAACATATTTCCCTTATGTTATGGGTCAAAAGAGCATATTTCCTTAAACATAGGGTCACTTTTGCCATTTTTTTTAACAGAGGACCAAAATCGCAATATTTTGAAACTTAGGGGACAAAAAATGCAGTTTAGCCTAATAATTTCTATGCTATAGTTTGACTTATTATTGCACCCTAAAAAAATCTTGTGTGAGGATTCAAGGAGATTGAATTGAATGTAAGAAATTTTAAATGAAAATTCAAATGATAAAAAAATGTATTTTTTTTTTAAGAAGGTAAATTAATTCACCCAAAAATAAAAAAAAAAACATTTTTTTTAAGAAAGTCAACTAGTTTACCCAATAATAAAAAATGCATTTTTTCTTTTTTTTGAAGAAAGTAAATTAATACACCCAAATTATCATCAGATAGAATCAAACCTGATACTTTGAGGATGAACACACTTCAAGGTTCTAAGTCAATACTATCAGATCAACTCAAGTCGGTTAAAAAAATGCATTTTTTCTATTTTTCTTTTTTATTTCAAAATAAGTGCTTTTTTTTATATAAAAAATAAAATCAAAATAAGTGTCATATCATTTTTTAATTTCCTAAAAAAATCATTTTTTAATGTAATATTAATTAATTTATTCTAATTTTACCCTCAAATTAATATTTAGTGCATCATTTTCAATTCAACTCATCATATCTCACTATGAATTTAGTGTTCATTAATTTGTTATTTTTTTTTAATCTGCATAAAAAAAAAAGACCACTACATATTAATAAATAATAAGTACAAATATTTAGCCATATATTTTTCTTTTCATTTTAATAACATTGACTAAATAATTAAAGTAAATAAATTTTCTTTTTGAAAGAATAAATATTAACTACCAAAAAACTTACATTTCCCTTTAAAAAATATAATTACATTTCAATATAGTTTTATAAGCTAGAACTTAAGTCAAGATATAAAATAATAAACAGAAAGTAAGAGGACATAGACCTAACGCAAAAAAAAAAAATACAAAAATAAAAAGGGTCTTGTTAACTTGTGCCTTAAGAGCATTCACAATGGAGACACCCATTTTTGGGTTCTTAAATAAGTCTCACGTGTACAGATTACTCATTTATAATTTTTTAACAATGGTACCTAATAAGCACTCAATCACTCCAACCCAGGTCTCACACAAAGTTCTTAATTGAGACCCACTAATCAACTATCAATAACTTTATATCATTATATTTCAATTTTTTAACATTAAAAGAGTGTGGATCACGCTTAAAAGTGGGGTCTTAAGTAATACCCTAAAAAAGATTCTCCCCATTGGGGGTACCTAATAGGTTCCGGGTCTAAGGGCACAACATAAGGATCTAAATATATCAATTTGATCTTTAAAATTGTGCATTCATAATCTTAGACACGTATAAAAATTATTTTCAATGCAACATTTATTTTTCAATTCCACTTTTAGATCCTTATCTTGTACCTTAACGCACAAGTTAGCATTTTCTGTTCAGATTGGTCTTTAAGAAAAACAGGAGTGTAAAAAGTAAGTGAATTTTGAAATATTGTAAAGTCTGGGTGAGGACAGGCCCAACCGGCCCATGAACTCTACTTGTTGGCTAAGTAGAGTACAACAACTTGTTGGCTAAGTTGTATTATTAATTTATTATTATAAATAAAGAAGAGAGTTTCTTCATTGAAATCAAAAAAGAGAAAGAGAAAGAGAAAACTTGATTCGATTTGGTTTGAATCGGAAAAGGTAGAAGAAGAAGAGAAAGAATATAACAATGGCAAGATACGACAGAGCAATCACAGTTTTCTCCCCCGATGGTCATCTCTTCCAAGTCGAGTACGCTCTTGAGGCTGTTAGGAAGGGTAACGCCGCCGTTGGTGTTCGCGGTATCGATATCGTCGTTCTCGGCGTTGAGAAGAAATCCACCGCTAAGCTTCAAGATTCTAGGTTTGGTTTCACATTTTTCTTCAATTTTTATGCAATTGATTTTATTTTCTCAAATTCGGTGTTAGGTCTAGGATCTTAGGGTTTAAACCGTGATCGGTGCTTTATGTTCTTTACCCTAGAATTTTTGTTTGGAATTTTGTTGGGAATTCGTTGTTGTCTTTTCTCAGTGATGAAGATGTGAAATAATTTGCATCGGAGTTTATTGGAATTTAATTTTGAGATTGCTATGATTTTATAATAAGCTCTGAATCCATGTGTTGACTGTTGTAGTTTTGTGATGTATGATGTTAGTAAATAACTCTGTAGCATTGTCACAATACTGACACATATTATTTATTACATTCAATTCATTCATTTTGTTCATATTTTTTTGTATGTGTCAGTGTTGTGTCGGTGCTTCATAGGTGAATAATGCTTGTTTGCTCAGGCGCAAAAAAATGTTTTTCAATATACTGTTGTGTGATGATTTGTTGTGTTGATGTTTTAGTAAGACTAGCAAATGAAGAAAAACAAAGGTTTTGCAATTTTTGTGCTGTGTATTTAAAATCTTAGATCTAGTTTGGAATTAAGGGTTAATAGCTTACAATAGCTTTTTGATTGAAATAAGATTATATAGTTCTTAATTTCCAAAAAGATCGTACAAGCTTTTTGATATTTATATTCGGTTGTTTTATGAGAAAACTTTTGCAAGATTTGAGATACTGAAACTAATTTTAGCTTAGTATATAAGAAGCTTTGAGATAATGAAACTAATTTTAGCATAGTAAATGAGAAGCTATTTATTTACATAAGGGTATAGTTATTGCAAATTCTGCTAATGTTTCTTTATATAGCAGCTTTATACGAGTTTATCCAAACTGCTTATAATATAATATGGATTTGGGTTGTTTACAAGTATTTTGCTTTTGTTTTGCAGATCAGTGAGAAAGATTGTTAATCTAGACGATCACATTGCTCTTGCTTGTGCTGGGCTAAAAGCTGATGCTCGTGTCCTGATAAACCGGGCCCGTGTTGAATGCCAGAGTCACCGTCTCACAGTTGAAGATCCATGCACCGTGGAGTATATTACCCGGCACATAGCCGGTCTTCAGCAGAAGTACACCCAAAGTGGTGGTGTGCGGCCATTTGGGCTTTCCACCTTGATCGTTGGCTTTGATCCTTACACCGGGTCTCCCTCTCTGTACCAGACAGATCCTTCTGGTACATTTTCAGCATGGAAGGCAAATGCTACTGGCAGAAATTCAAACTCAATCCGTGAGTTTCTAGAAAAGAATTTTAAAGAGACCTCTGGACAGGAAACTGTGAAGTTGGCTATCCGAGCTTTGCTTGAAGTGAGTTAATTTTCTCTTTAGTGCTTTTAAAAAAAATATTATTTGATTCTATCATTCATTTATATAGGAATTTGCTGCAACTTTTGCAAGGTGTTTTCTTGCTAGAAGATATAGGTGTTTTTACTCTTTTTTATGACGTTGGCTACCTAGGAGCAGTACTTTGGAAGAACTTTTAAGAGTGTCTTCAGTTCTTTATGTTTTCACTTTGCAAAACAAATGTTTTGTGAGAGACTGTAACAGAATCATTAACAGGAAGTTTAGGATGAATTAACCGTGTTAAAAAGATAATCGTACAGTTAATCTGGGTTTGGCTTTTGCCAACAATTTACCCACACTGTGGTCTCTGACCATTCCTTAAATCCTGCTATGAACTGGGCCTATATAGCACTAAGTGTCCTTTTTTTAACATTCATTTGAGATCTCGCCTCTTTCTGATTGTTGATCAACATAGTTTTTTTATTGTACATATGAACAGACACAGTCAGTATAGTAAACTTGCTAGCTATACAATGCTGACATATAGCTTTTTCTTTTGCAGTTTAATTATCGTTGAATAAGATTGAAACACAAATCTTATGCACTATGCGTTCACATTTACATGTGTTTAATCTATGATTCATTTATGCCAAAACTTATGTTATTCCTAGCTGATGGTTGTATGCCTTGTACATTCAAACATTATAATGGATCAAGCATGTTTGTCTGTTCTTGTTGCATAACTGTAATACTATAATGGACTAGTAACTTGTTTTATATTTGGAACTGGATCTGACAAATACTTTACATTTGGCTTTTGTGTAACTAGGTTGTCGAGAGTGGTGGTAAGAACATTGAAGTTGCTGTGATGACCAAGGAGCACGGTCTGCGTCAATTGGAGGAAGCTGAAATTGACGCCATTGTGGCTGAGATTGAAGCAGAGAAAGCAGCTGCTGAGGCTGCAAAGAAAGCTCCTCCTAAGGATACATGATTAAATGTTTCTTTTGTTTTGTATTTTACGTAAGCAGCGTTCTTGTAGGTGTTGGCTCTACTTATTGTAAAAGCTAAAATGATGCCATCAAATCCGAGATTGAAACACAAAAGAACTGGCGAGGCTATCCAAGAAACCCTAAGACATGATTTTCTTTATATTTATCTAGCTCGTGAATTGTTCTTTCTGGGTGACTTAAGGATGACTCCTTTAATTGTTTTTGGATCATGTCATTGTTGTTTAAGTTCGCAAATGGAGTTCAATTTGTTATTAAAAAATTGATTTCAATCTTAAATGTTATAATATGAAAAAAGGACACACTTAACAAATCATGGTACCTTTGTTTAATAAACATATTTTATGATATCAGCTTTTAAGGACTTTACCGCTTACTGATATCAAAACATGAGTATATTTTAAAGTTTGGAAGGCAGGGATTGGATAAGAAAAGGGAGATAATCTTTCACTTGGTAAATAAAAGGATAAAGCCCTATTCCTCAATTTGGAGTACCAAAAAAAACAATGAAAGGAAAGCTTTGGAGGGGTTAAAAATAAATAACTTAAGAGTGTGTTTGGAAGAGGTAATTTGGAAATTTAAAAATAAAGTATTTGAGTTTTCTCATAACATTACATTTCCTCAACATTACATTATATTCCCTTATCCAAACAATGGAATTCACCTCAAAGTATTTGAATTCCCTTGTAACATTATATTCCCTCAAAACATTCCCTAATCCAAACACACTCTAAAATTATTCTCTCTTTTGTTTTTAATTGAGTTTTTAAAATCTTCAATTAAGGAAAATACGTCTGCCCTTTCAAGTCCTCTATTCCAAACAAACCCCAATATGTAATCTTAATAATGGTTTCTTTTTTTATAAACTAAATACTGTATTTGTTCTTTCTAAAACACTGTATAATATTCAGGCACATTTTTTAATTATAATTATATATTTACTCTCGATTACAGGAGCTCCTTCTCAAAATCACCTTTATCCCTCACAAAATGAAATTGAAATTGTGCTGTTTACATTTAAAGAAAATTTATGCAACAATTTGTTTTGATAAACAACCACCTTAATTAGGACTTTTAAGTTTAAACACTCCATCTTGGTTCTCAATAAGTTTCGAATTGCAATCCTCAGTAGCGAACTCAACATCATTTAATCATTTAGAACTAAACTATCACATGATGGTTCCAAACAATCATCCAAGACTTACTCTGTTACTCATCTTCTTGTTCCTTTTCAACCCCACATGCTTATCTTCCACTATATCAAACAAAAGAATGTTCAAACCAAACTTCTTCATTGAAAAGTGAGATTCTTGAGCTTGCTAACACACCCAACACAGTGAAATGGATGAAGAACATTAGAAGAGAAGTTCATGAGTACCCTGAACTTGCATATGAAGAATTCAAGACAAGTTCTGTCATAAGGCGTGAGCTTGACAAGTTAGGTGTTGTTTATCAATGGCCTGTGGCTAAAACTGGTGTTGTTGCTAAAATTGGTTCTGGATATCCTCCTTTTGTTGCTCTTAGAGCTGACATGGATGCTTTGCCAATTCAGGTAAAAAGAAAAACATGTTGCAAAAACTTCACTCTCATGCATGTTTTATGTTATTTTAAGGTTTTGTTTTGTTTCTTACTTTATCTTCTTTGTTTTCATGTTTGGAATCACGGTGAGTTTGATAAAATCAATTACCACCGTGATTTTGTTGAATCTTGAGAGTATAGTTTTCGGCAGAATCACTATGGCACACATTGTGATTTTACCAAACTCACCGTCAATTCAAACATTGGGTGACATGATGTTGCATCCAATTGTTGATCTTTGTAAAAAAAAAAAATGGAGAAGAAATTGAAAAGGAATTCGACAAAGTAGTTCAATTAAGTTAACATTCTTCTGAAGTAGGGTAGATGTGCACAACTTAAGATAACAATTGCATGTTAACATCATGTCTGAGGTCACAATGTGTACACAACGACATCGCAACCGCAATTAATGCCAGTAATTGTTCGTTTGATTGAAATTAGTATCCCTTGCATTGTTAACAAAAAATATAGCATAGTATTTTTGTTGATGTCAACAGGAATTGGTTGATTGGGATCATAAAAGCAAAGGAGACGGAAAAATGCATGCTTGTGCGCACGATGCACATGTGGCGATGCTTCTTGGTGCTGCAAAGATACTGCAAGAAATGAAAGACAAATTAAAGGTAAAGACAAAGTGGAATTGGAAAAATGTTAAAATGAGTTTTAGGAATCTTTCACTGAAAACTAATTAGTCCTCCATATGCAGGGTACTGTTGTGCTTATTTTCCAACCAGCCGAGGAAAAAGGCACAGTTGCAAGGGACATGATCCAAGAAAATGTGCTTGAAGATGTAGAGGCTATTTTCGGATTGCATTTAGTGCACAGTATCCCTTAGGTGTTGTTGCGTCGCGTCCGGGTGAATTTTTAGCAGGATATGGAAGCTTCAAAGCGAAGATCAAAGGGGG
>Ga0099826_10000769_pt1 | contig 16948 bp, 15 predicted proteins | sample Mtrugardesep15_FD_76830 | JGI IMG/M metagenome (GOLD analysis project Ga0099826, IMG submission 76830) | Root nodule microbial communities of legume samples collected from California, USA - M. trunc garden sep15 | ecosystem: Host-associated > Plants > Roots > Nodule | place: USA: California... | reverse complement strand
TTTTTTTTATTGAATAAAATTGCGAGAAACAAATTGTATAATGCCATCTATTTTTAACATTTTAATATGAGTCATAATTTCTGGTTTATTGTTCGGAAAAACTTATTTGGAGATAAACAAGATAAATTAACATGTGCAAACCAAACCTCAAAATCCAATATAAAACGACATCTATTACTAAGAACCTAAATAAAATTTTACAAATTTATATATTAGTGATTATTATAGATTTGCCTTAGTTGTATCTTTTTTTATAAGTTTTTTCTTATATCTCTTGTTCGTTTATGTTAGGTGACTAGTTGAGATCTAGTTTTGAGATGAACCCTACCAATATTTTATTAAAGCATTAAACTTTTTATTATATATCACTTGTAAAAGGCAAAAAATTAGTTCACTATGCGTTGAGTGAAGGTTTCCTACGGGCTTGAACCACCGTCAATAAAATGTTTTTTTATGAGTAAAGTTTTGTTTACATTACTAGATTTTAGACATAATACTTATTTTAATTTTAAATACAAATATGACCCTTTTATTTATTTCTAAATGTAGGATGATCCCACATTTGATTGGAGAAACAAAGGCCATTTAAACTCTGTTAAAGATCAGGGAACAGAAGGCAGTAAGTTGCTTTTAATTTATTATTGTTTAACTTTAATTTCTATAGTTCAAAAACAAATTTAATGTATATCATTTTTTCCCTATTAGATTGCTGTTTTGCATTTGTCGTGTGTTGTGTGATCGAGGCATTATACCATATTGAATATGGTGGAACACATATCAACTTGTCTCCCCAAGACATCTACAATCACTTGATCAGAAACAAAGAACAAGACAAAGATGGACGTAAGGTTTCTGAAGCATTGGATTGGATTAGAGATAATGATTGTGTTTTGAATGAAACATGTCCTTATGAAGGAACATTTAGGCCCATTGGTTATGAGCGTGAGGTACACTAATTTGCTCCCTTTTTTTTTTTTTCAACAACATTTAATGTCCACGTTATTTTAATTTTCTACGCCAATCTATTTAGGTATTTTTGTGGATTGAGACTTACTTTCGGATAGACCTTACAAAGGATCTCATCTTAAATGATAAACACAAAGCCGAAGAAAAGAAATTAGAAAAGGAGTTAAAGAAAGGACCTGTGGCGGCTGAAATATTGTGGACTAAGGAGTTGGGTCGTTTCAAAGGAGTAAGTGTAGATTTCAAAATATTTTATTAGAATCTCAAGTGGTTTAAATTTTGAATTAATTTATGGTTTAATTCTTTTTTACTACAATTGTAGGGTGGTATATATTCTGGTCCAGGAAATGTAAAAGCTTTGGACAAGGCAGCTAAACATGCAGTTACGATTGTAGATTTTGGGGAAGAAATGGTGAACAACAAACTGGTCAAGTATTGGTTGATACGAAACTCCCATGGAGATGACTGGGCTGATGAAGGTTATGCAAAGATTAATCGAGCCCCAAGTCATGGAAGATTACTAGCATGGGTTATTCGTGGTATAAGACTTGCCAATTAATCTTGCACGTTGAGGAGAGACTACAGAATATCTTTAGTTTTCTGCGGTGCAAAGATATGTTTAGATTTTAATTGCTAATGGTGAATTGACTCTAAAGAGCAAGAAAGAATATATTTTCATGTTTTCACGCTCCATTGTAATTATTCATGCAAAAATACTCTATCTTACTTTAATTTAATACATCATGAAGGTGTGCTAGAACATCTTGGGATATTTGACAAATGGACCTTTGTTTATGTAAGATATTAAGGTTAATATAATCTCAATTATGTTATTATATAATGCATACATATAGATATCCTCTTAGACAAATAGACCTATGCTTGAATTTTGTTTGAGTACGTGAGTGTGTTAGAAACTAACCAAGTGTTGAAAAAACCACCTTTTCCTCGAACTCATTTGGGACAGGACGTTAACTCAGACTCAATCCCTATTTCAGCTGCGTCCCTACTACTCCTGTCTTGTCCCTATTTTTGTCTCTATTTTTGTGTTAAGGCCGGATCAATACCAAATAATTCAGGCATGTGCAGCTTAATGGTCTGGGTTGGAATTTGTACACCACTACTTACTGTACAGTTCACCTTTAATTCAAAAACAAATTGCCTCGTTTGTCAAATTGAAGTGTATGATCAAATTCAGACAAAAATGAAACTAAAAGCTTCAAATCTTATAAGTTAATTATTGTATAGTCTTATTAAATGTTGTAACGTTCATCCGATTGTACGGATAAGTGACAAACATAAGATAGTGTGAAATAAAATTAAAAAGTTACATAAAAAGTCAAATATCCCAAGATGTTCTAGCACAATATGCCATCTACAGAAACATCAACAGATTTAACTACACCCAGAACTCTGTTTGTCCACACTTTCACCATCGTGTCAGTCTAACACAAAGAAAACCAGTTTCACAGCAGGTGGATGCAATGCAATGGACTTTATTTCCTGCAAAAGGATTAAAGAATTGGTTGAGTGGGTATACTACAACAATGCTATCATTGTGACTCATTGAAGATAGATCTAAAACTTGCATTTGATTACTAGCACGAGTTGTATTGCAGAAATTATGATTCCTAAATCCGACATGGATAGAACTAGCAAGCCTTAGCTAATTAAGTGGGCCAGAAAACTATGAAACGGGTACAAGCAAACTGACACAAATCATCTTACCTCAAAATAAATTCACATCACATGATCACAAGTAAATATTACCATACAAGTTAAAAATAAAAACATGAGATGACAACATGTTACGAAGTTCACCAATTTTTGACAATTTTTCATAAATCAGTGGTAGTTGATATGATTAAAATGCATGCAGGTCTATGTGAACCTGATCATGTAAAAAAAAAACACTTCATTCACAGCACAAGAGTGTAACACACTAACACCGCATAAAACTAAGTTGAAAAGGGAACAAAACCCTTGAGATATTATTAGCAAACATCCAAATACAATGGCTGCATATACTTCAACAACTACAAGTCATTCAAAGATAAAAAGGTGTAACACCAGAAATGCGAGGTTAACAATTTTGACAAAACTAAGCACTAAAATCCACAACTTTGCTCTTGAAAGTTGTCAGAATATGACAGAATATACAAGTACATCTTAGTGAGGGACTTGACAAGAAAAAAAAAATTATTGACAAGAGATGGAAAACAAAGGGATATGAACAGATAAATCAAACACCAAAACTAATTCAACAGAAGAATTCCTTTCGGTTGACAGCACAACAATTGTATCTAGAAAAGATAAGCTCAACCATCCCGAAAAAAGAAAATACACTTTGAAACCAAAAAAAAAAAAAAAGACATTCATTTTGCTAAGTCAAAATTGTAAGCTTCTGTTTCAAGTGTTGCAAGAAAATACACGTCGAAACCACAAAAGATTCTAACACATTTCAGTAAGCTTTTTTCCCATCTTTAACCCCAAATAAGTCAGAATGTTGGAAATGTTAAACACTTCCTATTTATTTAACCAAACTCCAAGACTCTATTCTGAGTGATGTGAGACTAGGTAATGAACAAAAAAATTTCAACTGATAAAATCGATTAACGTTTCCACAAAGATTGTGATGTACATGTACTGCAAGGCAGTTCATGGTAAGCTGGTTTTAGAGGATGTGGAGGGGTTTGTGTGGCAGTATGAGAGCTTCCGTTTTGATGATGACAAGGTCCCTCTTGTTGTGTCTGCCGTACATGCGCAAGTCAGTGAGACCACTCAGTTTATTTTTCCTTCTTGACGAATTCAGAAGTTAGTAAGTAACCTATGTTGTGTGTATGGATGTACCATACTCTTAGAAATTGAGTTGGAACTAACTCGATCGTACAAAACCAGCTTGTAGGACCTAACTCGATCATACAAAACCAGCTTGTAAGGTGATAACTGTCCCCATCAGTAAGCTTATGTTCTAGTTTTATCTCAATTACCGTGGGACTCTAAACAGCCCCCTCATGCTCAGGACTGGACATTTGGAGTGTGACCTGAGTACCATGATGAGGTAACCTTCCAACAGGTCTTGGATAGGCAGACTCTAATAGTATCTTAGAATTTAGATTGCGCCTAAAGCAACCCTACAAAATCAGTTTGTAAGGTGATGGCTGCCCTCATTCATGCTTCTGTCCGGGCCTTATCACATCCATTGTGGAACTCTTAACACATACATTTACATCCATATGTACTCACTCTTCCCAAAGATTGGTCTCATTTTGAATAAATTACATATGTACGGTTTAATACATGATTTTATTAGATGATGCAAAAGTTGTGACATTGCAAATGTGAAATTTGTGGGATATTACTACATGATTTTATCATTCAGTTCAACCGTCGGCTGAACCAAATGAACTATTACTGTGAGGTCTCACCGGTCCGATGTCCAACATGGTTTTAAAATTGTATTTATCGGTTTAATACATTGTTTTTTGTTAAAGGGGTGGTTGATATGTGTGATTTGCATGTCACCCTTGGTTAAATCGTGACTCCGGGTTATTCATTCAACTTATTTGGTTTAAGATCATCTTTCACTCCAGCCTATTTAAAAAAAAAAGGTCAGCATTACATGGCTTATGATAAGGCGCTTTTTGGTTCAAGCAAAAAAGTAATGGCTAAACTTAGGCTTGCCTGGCTGGTCTAAAACCAACTTCTGCTTTTGTTTTAAACTTCAAAATTTAATTGTTGTAATTTTCTTGTAAAGAAATTGACAGAAGTAGTATATTTTTTTACGGTAAGGTAAATTCTTAAGTACCCCTAAGTTTGGATGGGTAGCAGTCAGTACACGTAGAGTTAAAAAAGATTGATAAATTTTTAAATAAATTAATAAGAAAAAATATGACATGAATAATTAGATGATATAGGTTGTTCACCTATTTTGAATACAACAGTCGGTTCACCTATTTTTAATGACAGGTACATCCAAAAATTTGAGTGTATTGGTACACCAAATCCTTAAAATAATAGTTAAATGAGTTATTTTTTGTAGGAAAATATTATTTTCTATCACCTATAATTATAATAACTAAATCTTATTTATCAAAAACGTCAACGCAATAAAATTTAAATTTTCTGAATTTTTATTACTCATAATAGAGAATTTTTATTATTTTTTACAATAAAATGTAAAAAAAATTAGTATGATTTTTTTATACAATGAAATGATATTTTCTAAATTTAAATATCAACAAATAGCTCTTTTTTTTCATAAAAAATGATAGTTAATGTATAAATTTTTGAAACAAGAGTACGTACACCTTAATTGACGCTTAATTGACATGTGTACGGAAGAATTTTTAATACAAACTATCAAATACAAGTTCAAAAGAACTAAAAACGGTTGCCAACTTAGAATCTCCAAGAATGTTGATTATCCTAGGAAATATAAAATATGATGAAAGCATGCATAATAATAGTAAAGAAACATTATTACCATGGTGCCTTAGGTTTTAATGGAACACGACTCGACCACAGGCGGTTCCTTTTCAAACTTCTTTCTTGCAGAACTCTTATTCCAGACATGGGCCTGGAAAGTTGTGGCAGGTTGGTTGGAATCAACATCCGTAACATCTTTTGCTTCAAAGGTAATGTAATAAGTACCAGGAGGAATAGGACAACGGGCTGCTTTGACGAGTTTCTCAAATTCATAATTTGAACCCTAAATTAGCAAGGGGACAATTAGAAGAATAATGAACAAGAAATAAACATATATATAACGGCGGTTAAGTAGTTTAGAACCTTATTGTCAGCATTGTACTTGTCTAAAGCAAATTTGGAGAGGTGGGTGAGAAGAGGGCGTTCATCATCGTCGTCGTCATTGGTAATGTCAATGGGAATGGGAAAGTTACTTGAACAAGTCATTGCTAAGAACGGAACAGGGATAGCGTCAAAGGGCTGTGCAGTCCAGAATCAATCAGATTAAAAGAGAATACATATATTAATAACAGAACGAACAAAGAGAGAGCGAAAGAGAGTGAGTGAAACCCGTACAGTTAGGTTACGAGAGCGCTCCCGATACTCATCCAGGGCCCTTTTACTTGCGGCTTCTTCTTCTCTCTGTGCTTTATTCTTATACACAAAGCGTGGACACGAAAAAACAAAAGGAGCGATGTCATCTTCAAAACTGGAGAAGTCACTCACAGTCAGATCATCTAATGGTTTCAATTCCCAATCCCAATTCGGTCCTGATACCACTTTCGATTCCGGTTCTGGTTCTGTTTCTGGTTTTGTTTCTGGTTCTGTTTCGGGTTCACGTTTCAGACAGCAACTTTCCGGGGGAGGTGGGATGGCGCCAAAGACGAGAGTATCCATCGACATTAGACAGGAAGGAAAAATTGAACGAACAACAAAATTCACAAATCTCTGTCCAAACAACAGGATGGTCAATCCTCCTTATAAACAAGCTTGTGTTTTTATGTTCACGACCCGACCCAGTAACGAATCCTAGATTCCTTTTTTTTTTTCAAAGAAAATCCTAGATTCCTACTTATAATTACATATATTTTTTTATTTTATTTTGACAGGGATAGATGGATTTTCTCTTTTTTGTGCTATCATTTATTTACATGCCTAATATTCATTTTAGTCTTATGTAAGGTGCAACCATGATTTCTCAAAAAAAAAAAAGGTGTAACCATGATAATTTTTTTTTCATGTATCAAAATTTTAAAATAATTGTTTTTTGAAGTAAAATAATTTTTTGTTGATTCCCGTGAGCTTAGTTCAGCTGGTAAGGATATTGCATTTTATATGTAAAGGTCGGGGTTCGAACCTCAGACACCCCACTTCTCCACAATTAATTGTGTGAGCTCTAGCCACTACACTACTTAACCAAAAAATAAAATAAAAAATTATTGTGTCGTATGTTAGTCAAGATAGTTCCATAAATTAAAATGTTATGTTAATATTATTATATCAGGTCCTTTTAGGCTATTGTGTTATCTCCTCCGATAGACCGGAACTTGAGTAGTGGTCAAAACTAAATGTTTGAAGCAAAATCACTATCAGGTGCCTAATTGATCACTATTGGTGGTATTGGTTCTTTGAGGAGCTGTTGTTAGGGGATTCGGCATTTTGAGGGTACTGATGGTTTTTCTTTGGGAGTTTTTGGTGTTTTTATTTTCTTTATTTGGTGTAATACTTGAGATTTAATCCTATTATATATATATATCCCTTCAAATTTTATATATATATATATATATATATATATATATTATATAAAATATTTTGCCATTCAAAAATAAAAAATTATATCAGTCTTTCAACATATTTATATTTATTTTCTATCATATCAGTCCTTATATAAAAGACTATTGTTGCTACTCATTATGTATTTAAGCACCAAAATGATTATTTCTTCTTTATTTCTCTTTACTCTTAGTATTACTATTTTTTTAAGGATACTTTTTTTTCTTTCGCACCGGTTTCCGACCACCAATGGTGGGCGACTAATCCGGCTCGTGCATAGATGTTTGCGCACTGACCAAGTGTTGTTCCTTCTGGAAATCGAACCCGGTATTTTTCGGATACGTCATTGAAAGGAGCTTTTTGCCACGGGAACCCAAACAACTTGATTATTATTTTATTTTTTTAAGGATACTATTACTATTGATTTATCATGCTCATTTATCTACCATTAATACTTTTTGTTAAATTTTAAAAAACTCTCGATCAAACTCCAAATTACTAAAGTCCTTCTAATATTCAATTCTATTGAAGAAAAATTTTAAGAAAAATGCTAACAAGTGTTCTTAGCACTATAATTCAATACTCACTTCAAGGGTTAATTAAAACATGCAAGAAAGAATCATCACAAGCATGAATCAAATTCAATCAACTACATTTATTTCACACCAAGAGTACGATTTCTAAAAATCAAAACAGGTTCAAAATATGTTTTAGCACTATAATTTAATCCATGCTTCAAGTAATCTTTATTATTGGAAATACAGGGTATACCAGTGTGTTACCAAAATAGTACAAAGTCTAACACCAAGAAGAACCACCCCCCTCAAAAATAATTTATCATTTTCAATAGAAAATGTGTAGTTCGAAAGTAGAGCAAGGAATAACCTTGTAACTTTGTAAGATAAGAAGAAATGATAAATTAATGACAATTAGACGCTGCAATAATACCTAATTCAATATTCAGATACGAAAAGGGAGGAGAGATATCTTATTCAATAAATATCAAAAGACAAGAGAAAGAACACAAAGGCAAGATCACATTTATTTAATTTCAAAACCACCATAAGATCTAATGCACAGTTCTCCAGAGCCATCAAAGATAAAGGATATAATATTAAAAACAAAATGCTCAGGGACAATGAGAAGGATGTAATACCATTACAGAGAGATTACCATTCTTTTGAGCAAAAGAAAAATTAGTGATATTACAATTCTTGACAAAAGAAAAATTACTAAAAAGAGGTTTGAAGGTTTCCGTCAAATGTTCTCATAGTTTGCAAGGATATCAGAACTTTATATAGAGGAGTGAGAGGGAGAGACAAACAACTAAACTTTGACCCCTGCAACAGATTTACTCGACCTGCGGTGATATATCTGTTGAAGGTCAAGTAGAAAAACTGGACCATTCTGCTGAAGGTGTGGGTAGTTGGCTGAGCTGGTAAGGCAAGTAGTGGCCTAGAGGCTTGAGATTCCTGCCACTGGTAATTGTAATTGTAATTGTAATTGACAGGGTACTGCAAAATGAACCTTAATGAGAATGAGAAGAGGCAAGTTACCAAAAAGCCATGAGTGATAGGTTCGGTGTACTGAGCAATTGGTTCCTGTAAAATTACGAAAATGGTTAGGGCGGCGAAACAACAGGTCAAAGAGATCAAAGCAAGATGCAAAGTGCGAGAAAATCTATGACAGCCAAACAACTATCAGATATAATATGCTAAGTGTGAGGAACATTCTAATAGGATGTGAAGTATTCTATCATAAGACTATCATATGTGATTACTATTTCACCAAGCAAGGGACTGTACAAGGAAAATAATATTTACAAAGATGGCGAAAAAGTGAGATGAAGATATTCATAAAAGCATCATGCTAACAAGTGGAAACCAAAAGTAGTAGTTTTGCATTGGAAACTACAAATTTTAAACTTTTAAAAAGTTTAATTCACTACTTTTCACTATTTTCCAACACAATATTTTTATTTTTGTTCTCTTAACCAATGCCTTAAGGGCACTCTTTAGCATTTTCCTGAATAAAATACGAAAATACATTCAACACAAGAATAACTTTCAATTGACAGCACAAAAATTGTAACTGAAAAGAAAAAACAAGCTTGGTCACCAAAAAATATTTAGAGCTAGAGCTGTTGAAGAAAAACACCGCTGAGAGAGAACCCTAGTATCAAACCACAAAGGCAAAATCGCGTTTACTTAATTTTGACATCAGCTTAAGATCTAGTGCATTGTCTCAACTCTCAACATTCCAGAAGCATGAAAAATACCAGACATGAATACAGCGACTAACAATAATAATTGATAGAGAGATTTGAATCAGCATTCCAAACACATTTAAAAAGGGGGGAAAGGAAATGCATGAAAAGATTGGTAGCCAGACATGAAACATTACCGTTGACTTACTATGAAAAAAGATACAAAATGGGGCCGAGTTAGAAGAGCTGATGGGTGGGACTTCATTTCACAATTGTCCTGATAAGTTGTGCGAAAATGCATTTTCAAACATGGCTTATAAGTTGTGGCGATATGGGGTGTGCGAACTTTTGTTATAGGGAAAATTGAAATGTGTGTTTTGCATGAAAGCCTCGGTTAAATTGTGGCTCAAGGTTATTTGTTTAATTTACTTGGTTTAATGCCTTCTTTCACTTCAGTCTATTTTTTGTTTAAAAAGAAAACAGTTAGCATTGCATGGCTCATAGTGAGGCACTCTCAGGTTCAAGGTAAAAAAAAAATGTAACTCTGGTGAACTCACCAGGAAAAAACACAATGCAACTTCCAAATGAAGTGATGTTGATGAGAAGGATATAAACAAATATATAACAAGCATACTCCTGTCTCTTTCGAACTTAGGCTTGTCTGGCCTACCGCCAGTTTCTGCTTTTGTTATGAACTACAGATTTTTATCATTGTGATTGTCCCGAAAAGAAATTTGGCATAAGCACATTGTAAATATGATAATCAAATACAAGTTCAAAAGAACTGTTACCAAAATGAAGTCTCTTAGAAAATTGATTAGCCTAGAATAGAAGATACAACATAGTAAATATGTAAGTATGCATAATAGAAACATTATTACCATGGTGTGTGGGTGTTAGGTTTTAATGAAACACGACTTGATCACAGGCTCAGGCATACTGTCACAGACACGGGCCTGAAAAGTTATAGCAGGGCAGTTGGAAGGATGAACATGGGTAGCATCTTCTGGTTTTGGTTTTGCTTTAAAGGTAATGTAATAAGTACCATGACGAATATGCAGACGGGTTGCCTTGATGAGCTCATCAAATTCATATTTGACATCCTAAATAAGAGAAACAAAAATTAGAAGAATAATGAAGCTGATGAGTGAAAGAATAAACAAAGATATAATATAACAATGGTGGTGAACTAGTTTGGGAACCTGATTGTCAGCATTGTACTTTTCCAAAGAAAGCTTGGAGAGGCGAGTGAGAATCATCATCGGTAATGTCCATGGGTTTGGGGAAGTTATTGCCACATACATTAGTCAAGGGCTATGCAGTCCAGAATCGTATTACAACTGAGTGAAGCACAATTAAAAGCAAAAAAGACAAGACGTACAGTTATGTTACGAGAGATCTCCAAATACTTAGCCACTGCCTCTTTTGCATCCTCTTGTTGTTTGATCAAGGCTTTATTTTATTCTTATAGACCAAGAGCGGACACGCAGAGTAGTAAGGATCAGGGTCATCATCAAACCGGCTAGAGAGGTCACTATACACCAGTTCTTCAAATGGTTTCGATTCCCAATCCCATGGAAGTTCCAATTCCATTTCCAACTCTGATTCTTGTTGCAGTTTCGGTTCTGGTTCTGGCTCTGGTTCCGTTTCCATCTACAATTCAGCCAGAAAGAAGTGTTCTTGCTTTGTCTAGACGGAAGAGGTCAGTGGTCTTTATCAGCAAACTTGAGTTTTTAAGTTTGGGTTGCTCTTGCTTTGTTTACAACCCGAGCCGTAACAAATCCTAGTTATAATTAGGTGTCCATTTCATATTTATTTTTCACTCCGTCTCAAATTAGGTGTCAATTTCATTATTTTTGTGTCTTAAATTATTTATCATTTTATAATATCAATATAAGTTTTTTTTTTTTGCTTACATATCGTTCTTTGATGTATTTCAATCATCTAACCATACCACTGACTATAATTAACAAGGTGTTTTAGTACATAAAATATATTTTACAATTAAAATTAACTCTACTAATATAATTAAAAATAAACTATAACACCTAAAATTGAGGAGTCTAGCACCAAAACTCACACATTGACGGGGAATTGCAAGTTCAAACCCGCGCTCTAGCAAATGAATACGACGTAGTAATATTGTAGAAGGTGATACCCTTAGATTTCACAAAACTGTAGTGCCCGTCAAATGGATAGTTTTTATAATAAAGTTGCATATAGCACCATACATGATAACATTCGTTAAAATCATTTGAAATCTAAATATCTTATATTGCAGGGACAGTGTTGCAAAATGTATGCGTGAAAAATCATGGCATCTCAATCTAAATACCTACTGTTGCTAAGAACATTAACTGCATTAAAGAGCACCAACCAAGTGTACCACCATATACTGCACAAAAAGATATACAGAATTAAACAAAGCAAGCTTCCTAGAAAAATCCAACATCCTTTAAAAGACAGTCTACTAATTCCAACTCTTGACCAGTTATCCCTCACGGAGCTGAAAATGCATGCCACGGCAGCCAAACGGAAACCAATGTTTTCAATCCCAGAATAGACTGCTTAAAACGTTTAACAGAAAGGCTTAAAGCATACACCTGGAAAATCCATTTTCAAAGGGGGCAAATATATTTTCAAATCCATGAAATTGATAAATTCATATATGTCATGAAGAGGAGTCAAAAATTTGTAAAAGAGAACTCTGCATATAAACTTAGATGTTGAGCTGATAGCATTTTGAAAGATAGAATTGTAAAATAGCAATCACCAATGGCATTATGTGCGAGGATTATGTACCAATCATTATCACTATGTAACAAAAACTTGTAAGGTTGAGTCAACAGAGTGATGATAAATGGCGGAGAAAATATTTATCAGGTTGCGTCATGCAACTTGCATGTCTAGTTTAAAATAATACATAAATTTCAGCCATAAATGTTTCCAATAAATTTTAGTGCCTTGCAAGTAAAGGAAGAAAATGGTAGAGCAAGTTCAAAGACTATGATGTTAGTATCTAAAGAAAACCTGAGTTCTGCTGTCAATCCAACTAAACTATGATGTTACACGTTATTGTATATGAATTCAGATCTTTGAGTCTTAGGTACACATGGTTGCCCACTTGTCATCTTCATAATCATTTTTCTTTGTAACGGAAATTGAATGCCCTCTATACCAATCCCAACAGCTGAGTTCAACTTCCAGATGATCTCTTGCTAGTTGCTACTGATTTTTTCGAGACCACTAAGCTGACAAGGTAAAAGAAGGAGAACAAAACTACATTTGAGTTTGAGGTTGACAAAGAATATGATATAATATATGCTTGATTGCTACATGTCACAATCATACTTATAAGATGGACAACACTTAGCATCAGTTTGACAAAGCTACTAAATGTGAACCTACTCTCACTTGAAATTTGACAATCTACTTGAAGATTTACTGCTTTATAAGCTCAGACTCTTTATTATTACTTCAACAGATCGAAGACAAAATTACCTTGATGAGACCAACATATTGGCCAGCATACATCAAACATGCTCTTAAGATCAACTAAATATTCACTTACCTCACTATATATACCGTTAAACCCTAGAAACCTGCCAATTAAGCATCATAGCCCACTCTTTACTTGCCATGTATCCTCACCACATTCTTTATTACAAAAAAAATCACTTTTTTCTTATTATTCCTACTCGGGTCTCTATCACAAAATTGTACATGTACTGCAAGACCGTTCATGGTGAGCTGGCTTATGAGATTGTGGAGGAGTTTGTGTGGCAGTATGTGAGATTCCCTTTTGATGATGGCAAGGTCCCTCATGTACATGCATAAGTCAATGGGACTACTCAGGCTAGTTAGTCAATGGATGTAATGTACATTTTTGTTTGTGTGCACTCACTAGTCACTCCCCCTAAAGCTTGGTAGTTTTTGATTTTGCATAAAATTGTGTATGGATGAAAAAATACATGATTTTATTTGATGGTGATAAAAGGTGTGACATAGCAAATATGAAATTTGTGGATATTAGTCTTTGGAACTGAGGTTGAAGGGAGAGGAAAGATATAGGGTAGAAGAAAGAAGGTAGTATGGTGTAGCAAATGCTATATTTTTTATTAATTATCATTTATTTGGCTCAACCGGTTGAACTAATTGAGCCATGCCCCACAGTGTTGCTGGTTCGATCTCCCATAGAATTTTAAAACATTGGTAATCTGATATCCGCTATTGCAACCTAGAGTCGCTACATGCGCTATTGCATCACATTCACTTAATTTTGAAATCAGCATTCTACCATCTATCATTTGCAGTATTTTAATAACAAAATAAAGATAAAATATGAAAGAAGCTTGGGGGACAAAACCAATACCCAAAATAACAAGATGAAAGATCAGAGGCCTCATTAAAAATCTTGCCTGATAAATCATATGGGTCAAATTCAGACAAATATGAAACTAAATGATTCAAGACTAGAAGTTAAATAATATATATTCATACATCGGATGTTGGGAACGCTCATCCGATTTTACAGATAACCAAAACACAAGATGACATGAAATTACAACATAAACATAAAATAAAAAAGTCCCAAGATGTTCTAGCATGGTATACTGTCTACAGAAACACCAACATATTTAACTAAACCCAGAAGTCTGTCCACGCTTTAACCCCCTTGTGTCTCTAAAACAATCAAACCCAGTTTAGTTTCAAAGCAAGAGGATGCAATGCAATGGACCTGATTTACTGCAAAAAGAATAAAAAAAACAGGGTAAGGGGTATGGGAATGATGTGTTAAGACTCATTGAAAAGTAGTTCTAAAACTTGCATTTGATTACTAGCATTGCAGAAAGTATGATTTTGAAAATTCGAGACGCATACAAGTATACTACAACTAGCAAGCCTTAGCCAATTAAGTAGGTCGGAAAATTATGAAACTAGCACAAGCAAACTGGCGAATCATCTAACCTAAAAATAAATTCAGACTACAAGCAGATCTTGCCGAACACAAAAATTAAAAATAACAGATGACAGCAGTGTTGTGAAATTCATCAATCTTTAACAATTCTTCGTAAAGCAGTGGTAATGGATATGATAAAATTTTATGCAAGTCTATGTGAACCTGAGCATGTCAAACAAAAACACATTCATTCATACCACAAAAGACCGTAAAAATTGCATAAAACAGAGTTAAAAAGGGAACAAAACCCTATAATGGCTGCATATACTTCAACAACTACAAATCATTCAAAGACAAAGGGCATTATAACAACAAAATGTCTGGGAACAAGGACAGCTCAAGGATGTAACACCAAAAATGCAAGGTTACAATTTTGGCAAAATTAGAGCACTAAACTAAAAGCCACACATTGCTATTAAAAATAGTAAGAAAATGCCAAAATATACAAGTACTGATTAATTACACAAGCGAGGAACTGGACAAGAAAAATAATATTGACAAGAAATGAAAAAAAAACAGTGATTTGAACAGATAAATAAAATACCAAAACAAATTCAATAGAAGAATGTCTTTCAGTTAACAACAAAACAATTGAATTGGAAGTTTGGAACAGAATAAACAAACTCAACCTTCCCCAAAACAGAAAATACATGTTGAGATTAGAAACCGCTGAAAACACATTCACAACGCCAATTTTAAAGAAAACAGCCAGCATTGCATATTTTATAGTGCGTCGCCTTCAGTTCACACACACCAGTGACAGTTTCAGGTTCAATCATAAAAGGCTAAACAGTTGTTTTGGTCACTAAAAATGTATGATGCACCGTCATGGGTTTTACCTTCCCCGTCCCCATACCCGATTCTCAAATATTTACCCGTTACCCTACCCATACTCAATGGGGATGAGAAATTGAATCTCATCCCCATCCCCGATGATTTCGGGTATCCTCGCCTCATCCCCGTCCCCGCATTGAATAATTTTTTTAATAAAAAATATAAGTTTTTTTGCATCCCCAAGAGCAACGTAGTAATACATTATCCAACAATACGCTCACTTTAACATTTGGTAGACGGAATGACTTAGTTGATCCTTTAAATACCAATGGTAGCTTTTATTAACATGAAAATTATCAAACAAAATAACATGACAAATCAACATAAAGTAATTTTTTACATTTGGGTTTGGGTATGGGTTCGAGGTGGGTACCTATATACCCGTTACCCATTCCATACCCGTGTTTTAAAATCGGGGAAAACCCATACCCATACCCAAACCCGGTCAAAACCCGTCAAATTGGGTTTGGTTTGGGTGGGTAACCACAGGTATGGGTTTTGTTGCCATGTCTACTTTGAATGTGTCAAAATCGGAAATTCATCCCTAATCTCTCCTTTGTTTGTAATGTTATGAACTTAATTGACAGATGAAGATGTTTGTGACAGATCCTTTAACTCCTCAAATGGATTGTGACTGTCTTCCTCCATACCTCTCAATCAAAGCTCGCTTGGGCTTTTGCCATGCCACCAATGAATGGTTGAGCTTCTCTTTTATGACCGAATTGTTCCGTAAAATTCAGGGAATATCCCAACTAACTATTATTACATCCAGCTTCTACACACTTATAGAAACCATGGCCATGGTTGGGTTATCAATCCTATTGGACCTTGGTGTCCGATGAGAAATCTGATCTACCCTAGAGAAGGAGAGATCTTTCTCTGCCTAACCATAATGGTTCACTCAATATCTTGCATAATCGCTGCAATTCACTATATATACTACTAAACCCTAAAAACCTGACAATTAAGCATCCTAGCCCACTCTTTACTTAGCATATATCCTCACTGAAATAGTATTTTAAATACCATAATAATCAAATAAAGAAAGCATAATAGTAAAGTAAAGAAGAAACATTATTACCTAGCGTTGTGCATGTGTTAATTAGAGGTTTTAATGGAACATGGTTTGACATGAGCCTCTCCTGATACCATGTTTGGACTTGGGCCTGAAAAGTTGTAGCAGGGCAGTTGGATGGATCGAGATCAACATGGGTGGCTTCTTTTTCTTTTGCTGTGAAGGTAATGTAATAAGTAACAAGAGGAATAAGGCACCTAGTTGCCTTGACAAGCTCATGAAAGTAATACTTGATACCCTAAATCAATGATAAGAGAAAGAATAAAGATAGATAGATAGATATTATAATATAACAATAACAATGGTGGTGAAGTAGTTTAGAACCTGATTGACGGATGGCATCATCATCATCGGTAATGTCGATGGGTTTGGGAAAGTTATTGCCACATACATTTGCATCTGCTGGAACATCAATAGCATCGAAGGGACTTATGTCTTCAGTGATGTTTAAGTAATGAGCCACTGCCTGTTTTGCTTTCTCTCGTTTTTTAAATTACCATAATTTATTAATCTTTCAATGGCATAAGACGTATCAAATGAGACGCAAGATAACTGAACTACAAACGAAGCGTCATATATATGTGGTAGTCTTAGCACAACTCGCACTCGAAACTAGAAATCAAGAAAAAAAACAATTATTTCTTTAAAGTTTAACGACAAAAAGACATAA
>Ga0099826_10000768_pt1 | contig 16949 bp, 11 predicted proteins | sample Mtrugardesep15_FD_76830 | JGI IMG/M metagenome (GOLD analysis project Ga0099826, IMG submission 76830) | Root nodule microbial communities of legume samples collected from California, USA - M. trunc garden sep15 | ecosystem: Host-associated > Plants > Roots > Nodule | place: USA: California... | reverse complement strand
TGTATGTATGTATGTATGTATGTATGTATGTATGTATGTATGTATGTATGTATGTATGTATGTATGTATGTATGTATGTATAAGTATAATACTGCAATTGTTTGAAATGTACAAAATAATGATTGAAACATTTAAAATCAATAAATATTATTAATGACAATTTATGATTTTTGTCAAAAAAAAAAATTGAGGTTTCCTCGGCAGTTAACTGCCGAAGTTTTCAGTTTTCCTCGGTAGTTTACTGCCGAAGTTTTCCTCGGTAGTTAACTATAGCCGGTTTCATAATTCGACAGTTAACTACCGAGGGACATTTTCGTCTTTTACATATGTTTCTCAGCCAAACCAAATGTGTCGACAGCAATTTTCTTATTTTATGGTATTGGGTACCATATTCAGATGCATGTGTTTTTGTTTAATCCTACCTTAATTGCCCATGTTGCAAACCTAGCTAAGTTATATTAAGCCTCGTTTCTCTCCACCTCCAAATTTTCATTTTATTTTCCTTACCAAAAATCAAATGCAACTCTCCCTAAACCGATCAATTCAATCTCTAACTATTCCTATCCCAACACCCCCAAACTCCACTGCTGATTTAAGTGGAAATTGCAGCAAGTCACATTTACTGTTAATGTTAATGCCCTTCCTTTGGTATGATGGGATGTCATTTTGTGCATTCAATGGCAATAACCTTTAGTCCCAATTTTCAAGGTAAGATGTTTGTTTTAAAGCGTGCCAAGATACCAAGCTTAAAACTTATCAATAATAAATACTTTTGCCAAGTTGTGTAAAAGAGCACAAAGATGTTTTTTTATGTCCCTCCCTAAATAGGCTATTTCTCAGCCATTGAATATTTATAAGGATGTATTAGAGGAACCTACTCAGCTTCCACCTTCTTGTTTTTCTTCTCTTAATCTCTCTTCAAACAATGTGCAACTCTCATTTAGAGGCCAAAAGATATTATAAAGTAAACATCTTTTTGTCCTCGTGAGCGTAGCTCACTTGGTAAGGGATAATACATAATATATGCAGGGGCCGAGGTTTGAACCCCGAACACCCCACTTATTCACCTTTAAACTGAATTTCTCTAACCGCTAGGCTACTTTACCAACAAATAAATAAATAAACATCTCTTTATAACACAAGTAGTACGCAAAGGGGAAAAAATAGTACACAATATATGTCTCACTAGAAAACTGGCTCAAAGAGAAGAAAAAAACATATATTACAAAGTTTAAAATCAAGACATGCCAAAGGATTGGACCACCGCGAATGAAAGTTGATGAAAGAATGAGAGTTATGTGATTTCATCTGCCACCAAGAATGAAGTGTTATGCGGTACATTAACTAACGTTAACTCTTCGTTTCAAAAAATTCTTGCATTGCGCTCCTTTGAAAAATCCAAATAGTAGCCAACCACATGCAACTTGAAGTCCAACACGATTATCTTTCTTGGAACCATTTGAACCTCCGAATTGAACCGCGTGTTCCAAAACATCAGCTTGATTAATGGTTGAAATACCCAACAATTGAAGAACGAAATGTCAAACACTGTCAAAAGATTCACACCCTAAAAACAAATCTATAATTAATTTTATAATTTGGGGGTATAAAATTCACGTTTAAATAATCATACTTAATCGACTTTAGTAATTTTTTAGATATTTTTTGTTGTTTCATATTTTCTAATAGGGTTTAAAACTACTTTTACTTGCAGTATGTTACGCCCTAAACCCTGAATGCAATAATCATGTGTTTTAAATAATAAATATCCAAGAAGGTTTAGACATCACATCATCATTCATTTCAAAACATACAAAGGTTCAGTTTCAAAAACATCGCAGCGGAAAAATCTCAGTGACATACATTCATCCTCAAGTACATATAGTAACAAATCTCAAAGGCCATAACAAGGCTCAAAACATAAGGAATATCCCAATAGTCAGATAGTAATCTCAACATTATTCAACGACAAAAGTAAGACTCGATCTCCTAGTCAGAGCACGACACGACTAAACTCCAAAGCAGATAAAGGAGGAAGCTTCCACTATCCTCAAACAACTCACCAAGCAAAGCAAACTAATCATGCACGCCTTCTACCCATTCATACGAATAAGGTAGATGGTCAACGAAACAACCACTGGGGGTTAGTTCACAACTCATAATTAAATATAATCAAACATAGCATTCAAGGATTCATGCATAACACATATACATACTCAACATTTCTAGAATACTAACTCCACATGAATATTATCTTTAATCCAATGCAAAACATATCGTCTTACCTCTTTCATAATACATCAAGTATATTCATACTTTACTTTATCATCAGAACTCATCATTTATAACATCTATCAACATAAGAATTATTCACCTTATTTCCAATTTAGCCTAATTAACTCAACACATACAATTCATCCGTTCAAAAGTATAAGCGAGGAAATCATCGTCGTCAAATCACATATATATAATTCACGCTTCATTATTTTCACCAAAATAAACATCATCAATTAAAATCACCAAGTGTACAAGTATCACCAAAAATAACAAACATCAAGTACACAATTCACCAAGTTCACCGATGCACATAAATCACCAAGGTTCACCAAGCACATAATCACCAATTACATATTCAACTAATTCACATAATTCACTAATGCACATAAGCAAGTATGACACCTGCCAAGTTATTTGATGCGCCTAAACACGACTCAGTATGCATGTGGTACCAATCACCGTCAAGGTCGTCACCTCAAGATACATCTGTATCATAAACACCGTCGTTGAATACAAAGTATTATAATCACCGTCGTTGGATATAAATATCCTAATCATCATCATTGGATATAAAATCCTACTTATGAATGCATGAACATATGACTCGATAATGCATATGTTCAAACAACACCTCACCGACATAAACACCGAAAATATTCATACATGCAAGCACCATCAAAACACCATCATTTTTGCATGTAAGAATTCACCACCATAAATCACCAACATTAAAAATCATCATCATAATCAACACCAAAACATAATGATATTTATCACCAAGTATTCATCAAATAGTCATCACCAAAAAGAAACACCTTCACCTCATAATTCACAAGTCATATTCAACAAGAGTCATCACCAAATCATCAAATTAAAATCATCAAAGAATCAACAACTATCACCTCAAAGAAACAATAATATTTCAAAGTCACATTTCACATAAAGAGGATCACTTAACCACAACATGACATTCATCACTTTAAGCACTCGAACAACATTGATTCATTCTTATTCTATCACCTTATCATGGACGTAAAACCAATTGCAACTTATCTAATGAAAAGAACTCATTTCAACCAAGTATAGACATAATTCGCATATGAGTGCAGTAGCACATACATATACGTATCATAGGCTAATTTCGATTAGTTCCAAAAATTCATCTAAGTTCGTCTATTTCTAAAACTTTCAACCTTTTCTAAGAAATTCAACAAAACAAGGTAATCACATATGATCACAGTAGCATATGCATATAGACATCATAGGTCAATTCCAAAATTCTACAAAGTTCGTCTCATTTTATCTTTTTTCAAAAGAATTTCGTTTTCAACGAAAAACCAAGTTAAAACCCATGAATACCATTCAAAACATTTTTATATATCAAGGCTAGAGTAAACAACCCTAACCCCACCCATTCCCTTTAAGAAAAACGAGTTTAGGAAAATTCGTGTTGTTGAACCATTCCCAAATTAATTCAATTTGATTCCATAAACTAAGTTCAATCCAATTCATTTGATGTTTCCAAAAGATTAGAAAGTTTAAATGTAGTTAAGTACATCAAAAGAATCAGTTTGGAACTATCTGGATCGACCCTGGAGTGCCCGGAATGCCAAAACCATGAGTTTGTTGTACTGAGAAACTCGCTATAGCATGTAGCTACTCGCTACAGCGAGCTTGACAGTACAGGGGAACCCAAATTTTGGGTTCCTCTCGGGAACTCACACAATTTTCACCCAAAAATCCTCATTTTGATCCCTTTGACCCAAAATTCGACCCCAAAACTTGTACATTAGTTTATAAACATAAAAAGTCATTCAAAACTACAACAAACATAGAATCATAATACCAATTCATCTAAAATTCATCATCTAGTTCAATTCAAACCCCATCAACATACAAACATAAACAAACATTCATGAAGTAAATTCAAACATGTTTCAACAACAATCATTCACCGATTCATGATTCATACTCAATTAATCAAAAATCATCAAAACAACTTAACATTTTCAAGGTAAAATTTATTCATTTCAACCTTTGTTTTTTGTATGGAAAGAATCAAGACATTACTTGAAACAGAAAAGGGATTTTTGTTGACCCTTTGGTATGATTTACTCTACGAACTATGATGCAGATATAATTATCTGATTAGGCGTGTCTCGCTGTTGGATATGTATTGTGTCCAACACGACACCAACACATATGATTACATTAATTTATGTCATTTTTCGCAAACTATTAATAATGTGTCCGGTGTCCGTCTATGAGTTTGTGCTACATAAGCTATATATTATAATGCTCTACTTAATTCTTATTGATACAGGAAATTGCTGGTTCATGATTGTATTTTGGACAAATTACTACCCTTTGGTTTTTATGTGCTTAATGATTCCTTGCTATCAAGATAATTACATGCTACACATGACCTTTTACTTATTGGAATTGGTTTTATGTTTACAATGTGTTTGGTTAGGATTTTATTAACCGATGTAAATGGAATATGTTGATTTCCGGTTCACTTTTTGTGCAATTATACAATGTATATAGGAAGTTTCTTCCTCCTTTTGCTCAACTTTCTTACTTCTAATGCAAACAGCCCCTATCATTTGTTACAAACCACCTCTGCATATTTTATTATGTTATTGTTTGTTTTTGGAAGAAGAAATATGGTTTGATTTTTTAATGAATTAATTTATTGAATGTGATTGATAATAAAATATATTTACCTTTCAATATTGTTGCATGTTATAATCCTATACTATGATTCTTTCAAAAATATCTTCACTAAAACAATGTGTTACATAGGATATATGTTTTGATAATTATGCATGCTTGAGCGTATATAGGAATCGGTTCTTTACTTTTGTTTATATAGATGTTCATCTGCATTAATATTAAAGGAAGGATCCATATATGGGATTTCAATTTCACTCATTTAACTCTTCTTTCTCTTTTTTTTTTGTCTTCATATTCTTTTGCTTCTTTTTTGTTCTGTTATCATTTGTTTACCATTATACTTTGAAACATTGTCTGGGCTGGTGTAAAGATGATGAATCTACTCCGTTGAGTTTCTAGGTGTTGATTTCCTAGTTTTTCGCTTTTGATTTGATAAGTATGCCAACTGTTTTACCATAAAAGGTAAATATTCAATTTCAGATAGATATTTTAATCGTTTGTTGGTTTTGGTCATTCACACAGATTTCAATTGGGCTAAGTGAAAGAGAGAAGCATTACTCATTTTGCACTGTCACAAGGTAAGATTGGCTTAATTAGACTGTTCATGAATCTTAGGGTCTTACTTCTTTGTTCTTGATGCCTCTGCTTGCACCAAAGTTTCACAGTCTGTTGTTGAGAATAGCAGTAGATGCGGTACTGATAGCAGCGCAGGGATCCTGTTTGTGCAGTCAGATATATCTGTTGTAGGGAGGCTCATCAACTTTTCCAGCCAAAAATATTTGGGCGAATATTACTTCATCTAATCTTTGGGAAAATTGTTTTGAATGTCCACCCTCTAGTGTATTGGTTTTTCAATGTTTAAACTATGTATTTTATCTATTGTTTTGATTGTTACTCTTGAAAGAATTATATAAATGAGATTTTGATATTTTTAGTTATATATTTCTATATTTTAGGTATGTATTAATATATTTTATTTATTTGAATTGGCAACAAAAACTGCCCCATTCAAATTTTTGTTTTTAAAAAACTCAACATTTGCGACTGTTGTGAGGGGTCGCAAGCCCGTTTAAATTAAATTAAAGCGCCTACTTTGTGACTTTTAGGAACTGTCACAATAGCCTTTGCGATAGTTGATACGACTATTCTCTAAACTGTCGCAAAAGACAGTTGCGACCCCAACATCAGCAACTGTTGGGGAACAGTCGCAAATGTACATTTGCGACCCTTCTAACAATCGCAATCAAACATTTTCAAAGTCGCAAAATACAAATTTTCTTGTAGTGAACCACCTTCATCACTTATAAAAACCTATTTTTCTGTTCATTCGTTAGCCCATCTTCCATTTCTAGAGACAGGAAAAAACCTGCACTCTTCTTTGTGCGAAAGAAATTAGAAAAAACTTCTGCAAAAATGGAGCAACTTCCAAAAGACATTTTGTTCACCATTGTCAAAAAGGTTGCTGCTTCTAGAACTCAAAACCTCTTTAGGTTTAAAGCCACTTATGTTCTTCACCGAAGGCTTGCCAGCAAAAAGGTGGTGCTTAGGGCTTTACCAAGGGATTGTTTGTGGTATCTTTCTGACCACTGGCCTTGTGCAGAAAAGTACGCCTTCATGCAGCAAATCTCTCGTAGTGGATATGCAATGTATTGCATGGTGTTGGCGTCCCAACCGTTTCAAAGAGGACGTCCCAATCTGGAAGAGTTTAAGCAAATTCTGCAAAAGGCCTTTGCGACAAATGGCCAAATATTTCTTGATGGTGCTTAAAGTGTTGGCCAAAGATGGATTCTCTATAGATGAAGTCTTTCCAATCTTCAAAGACCTCTTCAACCGTCAACAACTTGCTCACTGTAAAAGAGCCATCATGAATGTCGAAGGCCCTCCTTCTTACTAGGGACATTACTGATTGAGGCCCTTACCCCAATGATCTAGCTTTTCGATAATATACTAATAGTAGTGTTTAGAATGTTGATATTTATATACTTAAACTTCTAATCATTTGTGCTCAAATTGTGCCAACATCAAGAATCCCTGATGGATGGAATTGGATAATGGACCTGATTCCATTAAAACCATGAATGAAGGATTCGACAAGCGTCACACAAACATTTGGGATCAAATCAAGAACTTGATTGAATTTGAATAATCCTAAACTTTAAGTACCTAGCGAAGTTAATATAAAAAAGTTCAATTAATCAGGAAACATTCGACCACACCAAATAATCATTTTTCTTTAACTTGATATTCTCAATGAGAGTTAAAATTATACGAGATGGAGTATATATGTGTTGCAAAAAATAACTTATATAAAATACCAAGTGATCCTTCCGGTAATCTAGTAAGGAAAATGTGTATTCATAGTTTCCATTCACTAGGAGTTTTCCTCCATCATGATCGCTGCAGTCACCACTAGAAACTCTCGATTTTCCTGCGGCTTTTCATGCGGAATCTAGTGATAAAACCGCAGGAAACATGTTTCCTGCGGATTTTGCCTAGGATTTCCACTCCCAGGTAATACCTTTGTGGGTAATTGTTACCTGGTGATTTTAGAAACCGCAGGAAAATTTCCTACGAAAAATTCCTCAGGAAAAGCCAAAAATATCCGCAGCAAACCTTTGGTTAGAATGGGAGAAGTTCCCCTGCCCGTGAATGTTTCCTGCGAAAATACCGCAGGTTATTCCGCAACTGTTTCCACAGGTAAACCCTTAGGAAACAGAACAGAAAAAACCCAGGAAAATTACTGGTTGTTATGTAAAATAATTTCCTTTATTTTCTATTAATGAATGACCAAAACCATATTAAAAATCATTTTTAATTATTTGAAAGAAAAAAAAATAATATTATTTCCAAAATTTGTGACATTTATTTTGAAAATTACAGGATCACCATTGTTGACAAGCAGCACAACAAGGTTTCCAACATGCAAAACGCAAGGTACTTCCCGCTAGTTCAAGGGGTTATTGAGGCTTATCAAAGTTAACCACTACATACTCAACCATGTCTTCTTAAAGTAAAAATAAAAACCAGAATAACATATTGCCTGCCATGTGGAATGCCCATATTTGAGTGTATAAAACGACATTGCCCCTATATAGGACTGCAAAAATCTACACTTGGAAGTGGCTATTTTCAGACAGAGTAACTGGTGAAAGTAAATCCCCTTCCAACAATCTCACCAGCACAATACCATGCATAGCATTCCAAGCCAAACAAAGCAGCAATGCCTGTTCCTCCATAAATGCTTGACATAATCAAATTCCTTCCAGAAGGCCTCACAACGAACCGGAATGCTGCAAAATTTAATTAGAGTGAATTATATATAGAGAAGCAGAAGCACTGAAAACTAAATTGGCCTAGAGTGAGTTATAAACAGAACCGGGCTTCAGCACAAGAACTGCGCAGCAAGTTTTTTGACAACAATATTTCGGGCAGAAACAATCTATGGATATCAGCATTATTGTCATGATTATCCACATTATTGTAAAGTTTCACAAGCACATTATAGGAGCTGATCACATTCAAGGAATATAATCAAATCATGCAATGATAGATAATGAAGAAAAACACTTCACCCCATACCACTTAAAGTCCTTTTGCTTTACACCAACCACAGAAAACAGAAAAAATGGCACTTCCCAAGGCATTTGTTGTATATCCCCCATTTGAAGGAGGTAAAATCCCATATATTCCTAATAACGTGACTTTGGTAAAAATAAATATATTATGTTAGGTGACTTTGGTTATGTTACAACTTAGTAACATAACCAATTTAGTTAAGAATACAGCTTTACATACATATCTCTGATAAAAGGTTAAACTGTGATTAAACCAAAGACAGTTATTTTACACCCTTTCAGAATTGTTGGTGACACAGATACTATTTTCTAGTTGAGACCAAATGAAACATTGGCTATAGCACTTCATCTAAGTTTTATCCTTTTTTCGCATTAAACAGATTGAACATCTTATCAGTTCCGAATTAAACTGCCAACTGAACTGATCATACCAATCATTCCGATCTGGTTGTCTCTAACATCACTAAAAATCAACATATTATATAGACCACAAGCATACATGAACATAGAATGTTGGAGAAAATAAAACCTAGCAACACGTGTGTAAAGTAATCGGAGAAAATAAAACCTAGCAAGGCGTGTGTAAAGTAATTGCTTAGCGAGAAGGCGTATTTTTTAAGAAAAAATATTAAAAATAAAAAATTCTGACCATTCTGTTGTGTGCAGGATGCACACCTTTTCAACACCAGCACTGCAATATTTGTTATGTATGTCTATTTTCAAATATTAGCTAAAAAACCGAAGTATTAGAAAACATATATTAGAGATGCTGGATCAGACCCTTGTTTCAAAGCCTAGATAGCTGATAAAAATGTAGAAAATAAGAAGCAAACAATACCTTATAAGTACTACCTCGGCCCTATCTCTAGTCAATGCCGGGCTCTCAAGTCTCAACAAATACTAGAATTATTAAATGTGTTTTGCACACTACCACAAAAAGAAATTAATAAAACATTATTGGAGAGGAGAGAAGTAGATTACAAGAAAGCATAATACCTCTCCATCAACAAGGATGTCCACCATCCTGGGAGGGATGATAATGTCTTCCACAAACTTTGCCAGCTTGGATTCAGCCACCTATTGGGAGAAAAAAACAAGATCAATTATACTACATACTACATATAACACATACAGGCAAGAGACATAAAAACTTAATTCGCTGGGTAGCAAGGGAAAGAAGTACAAGAGTGGTGACAATGAAACTAATATACCCCTCATCCAAACGTGAAAACAATTAAAGAAATATTAATGAACTAAACTAATTGTCAAAATGTAAACAGCCTTTTGATGCCATTTGCTTTCCAGAACAAACTGATAAACAATTAATATTACGCCAAAAGGTGCTACAATTATGAATGTCTCTGAACTCTTAGATTGTTTATATAAAATGGCCATACCTTGCGATTCTTAAGCCTCAAACCCATATACATAGACTTCTCTTGCAGAATTTTAATGTCTGAACTTATGGAACCAATCTCAGCCTGATACATAAAATTAAGATTCCGTGATTTGCTATTCAAAATCAACATAGAAACTGAAATTCACAATTATGCAATAAAAGAGAAAGGGGCAAGGAAGCCAAAGTGTTACCTCTCTATACACAAACACGGACACCAGACATGACATGGAGACTCTGACACGCCGACAAACATAATAATTTGAGAAAATAATATAATCCAGTGATCATAGGTGTCGGACACCGACGCGTATCCGACACTGAGACACACTTTATCCTAGGAGTGTCCGTGCTTCCTGTACTGTCACCAACACTATTCTCATTAGGTCGGTCTGCTACATATATGTACTTAGAATTCATAAATTTATTCCTTCTATGCCGTTATGAAAGTTTTTTTTATTTTTAAAAAAAAAATACTGGTTTCTTTTCTTTAGGAAAGTTGACACTAACTATACTATCATTTGTTTTACTCAAACTTACTTATAGCATTTCATTCATAAGAATATTGTTAATACAAGCAGGAAGGTCAATCAATATTTTTTAAACTAGCTAAATATGTGGCTACTCTTACTAAAGCATGAGCGACCTCGTTTGATTGCCTTCTAACAAACTGTACCTAAGAACTTCTATAAAGAGAACTATGAAGGTGTTGATATTGTCGAATGATTTAATCAAACTCAGACATGAATGTAATGCATGAACCGGTTACAGAGCCGATGAAAGACCGAGAGCTTCACCAATATCCACATCAAAAATTGGAAAGTAAAACATTCGGTTTTAGGAAGCACGAATTGACCTTGATCATCCCGGATACAAATCCCAATAACAATATTATTCAAATTGATTGAAAAAGAGGAACCGATATTACACTTATACCTACCGGTAACCGGTTTTTTCAACTTCAATTTTGTCCCTGCATCAGAAAACATGGCAGCAGCATCAGCTGGGACTGCATCGGCTGCAAGAAACTATCCCATATCTGTGACAAAAAAAGCAGACCGTGCTGCAGGGTGACAGCAGCAGCTCTGCTGCAGCGTGCAAGATTCCAATCATCTAATCAAACCTTTGCTTGATCAATTGCTTGATAACTCATATCCAAAATGTTGTTCCGCAATTTATTGTTACTTTGGTTCCAAAGGCTCCAAATCAAATAACAAAACAGTGCAATCTTCATCAAAGGTATCACACATAACACAGTTTTCCGAGCATGTCAAAAAAATGATTTGCCACAGTGCTACTATTGCTAATTAAAACAGAAACTAAATTTGGATATAAGTTTTGCCGACTCCAAATGATATTGCTAATGACCAATGTGACAAAAGGAGTATGAAATCTTCATCAAAGGTATCACACATAACACAGTTTTGCAATTCAAGTATATCATTAGCAGGAGTATGTTATCTTGAGGTTTTGCAACTTTTAATCTGATAAAGAGTTCTGATAAAATCTTAAACTTGATTAATAGTACAATATCGAGCTGGATTGGCTGAACTCTGAAATCACATGTATATCGTGTGTTGTGTGTTTGCTTTCCTTTCGTATCTTTTTATCTTTGAACCAGATTGATGTTCTAACACTAATTAAATTCTCAATTAGTTAAGATTTACCAAAAAAGGTCATAAAACCATTGTAGAATACTTAAGAATTAAAAAGCAAAGGGAAAGAAACTGACAGAGAGCGAGAGAGATTACGATAAGGATTTCCAATAAGGATCTTGATGGTTTCTTTTAACAAATATTTTATGCCTTCCCTCTCAACATAATATTTCTTATTTTAAATGATTCGTTTGATTTTCAAAATTTGCAAAAGATGTTTGGAGTATGAGATTAATTAGAAAGATGTAATCTACTACCGATTGTCGTTTGATGGAATCTTGGTACATAGTTTACATTTTGCATCTTGTCAGTATTTCCATAACAATGATTCAATAAATAAATAATCACAGCAGAAAACATAGTGTGCAGAATACCAAAAACTTCGAGAATATGTTGTCTCAACGCAAAATAGAAAACACATGCATAATACAATTCAAATAGAAACCAACACAATCAAAATGTGCCAAAGAAAGATTTATCTTACACTAAAGAGAACTTAAACCTAAAACTTGATACTAAAATGATAAATCATAGCAGCTATGCTCATAAATCTTGGGAGCGAAACGTCAAGCTTAGGCAACAAATACTTAGTTCTTTATTCCTCTGATTGGAATGATATTTTTCTTGTAAATTACGGTTTGAGAAGAACGAAATCTTTCAGTTTTAAGACCAATGTTCTCAATTACTCCAGTAGTTAAATCAAGACATGCAAGTTCACCATCATCTTTTCTCAAAAATATATCAACCTTCTTCCCTGCTCCAATAGGATGGTTGATGCCGGACATGGGTCCAACATCGAAAAGCTTAGTCCATGATTCATTGACACCGGGTTCTCCCAAAACTGATATTGATATGTGGAAAGAATGAATGGTCTTTGCATAAGTTACGATCATAGCAACAAAACCATTTAACATTGTCAAGTGTCTATCGAACCATTTTAAACCGTGTGAATCAAAGGGAAAGAGAGTGGTAACAGGAACCTCATTGGCCAGGTCAAAAGACACCACAAATGTTTCAATTGGTTGACTATATGTTTTTCCCCACCAATGGCAAACCCCATTTAAGTACACCATAGAACCTTCCGAAGTCATATAACATTGTCGCATATCAACATAAAGTTTCTTCCAACGGTTACTTCGTAGACTATATATATCCCAATAGGGGCCAGGTGGTGCCACTTGATCCCAATCATCTCCAATATAAACAACATACTGAAGGACCTTGTAATCATCTCTAACACGATCATAACCAAATCCATGAATATTAAAATGAGTTTCATATTCATATATCCGAGCCTTATTTTCGGGAATAATTTTTAAATCCTCGGTGGCTGGATTCCACAAGACAATAGTCGACTTATAGTTAGCATCATAGATGCAAAGAGTGCCATTAATACTGGAACTTAAAATACACGGATAATAGCCACAGTTTTGGTCAAAAGGATGTGGCCACTTCATTTGAACTTTGTTCTCAAATCTCTCACCAGAAAGCAAATACAACTTCCATTGATTCTCAGTGCTATCAAAATAGTTTAGAAGGAGACTTGCTTCATCATACAATGAATGATATTTGAAAACAATATTTTTGTAAAACATGTTCATAAAATAAGGGTTTTCAACTAAAAGAGTCCAAGACTTGCCTAAACAAGTAAACCTATTCAAAGATTTCAAAGGTAGTTTTGAAAAAATAGAGAAGACGATATCTTCAGGAACATGGTTACTAACCTTTTGGATTGTTGGAGTCATAGGTTTCTCAATAGCAAATGGAAGATTACTTTGGAAAAATCAGAAGCAAAGATTGATGCGTTTTTTTTTTGGTTACGTGTGTTATGTTATTGCGTTTTAATCTTAACCTAATTGATCCGGTAAATCACATGCAAGATTGATGTCTCCATTTGATTATAATTAAAGAAAATGAAATCAGAAACCGAAAAAAATTGAATGTCTCGATGTGGTGATTGCACCAGCATTTAATAGACGATAGGTGTACTCAAATGGAATTTTGAATGCGTGATTTACTTTTACTGAGTCTAGAATTCGAGCTAGTTTTTGCTTGAGAGATCACTTTGGACCTTTTGTTAAACCAATGACCAATATTGTGAATACATATTCAATAAGTATCAGATTTTATTTTATAAAATATTTTATCTGATATCTATAAAATACTTTACAAATACCTAATCTAAAAAAATGAAAGACAATAAAAATGAGATAATATTGTGAAAATTTTGTAGACTTGTATACCATAATATTAAAATAAAAATTGTTGATGATTGTTTCTTGTTCTTTCAAGCGGTGGAGAATCAAGCAATTGTGATGAAGCAGATTTTAACAAAGTATGAGGAAGCGTCAGGTCAAGCCATTAGCCTTCCTAAGTCTGAAATTTTTTATAGCAGAAATGTCCAAGAACCGTTGCAACAATCCATCACCAACATCTTAGGGGTGCGTGCAGTCTTAGGTACTGGAAAGTATCTTGGATTGCCATCAATGGTAGGGCGCAGCAAAAAGGCAACCTTCAGTTTCATTAAGGATCGGGTGTGGCAGAAAATTAGCAGTTGGAATAGCAAATGTCTGTCCAAAGCAGGTAGGGAGGTTATGATCAAATTCGTCCTTCAAGATATTCCTTTGTATGTTATGAGTATATTCAGGTTACCAAATTCACTCCTCGATGAAATTGAAAAGATGATGAACACATTCTGGTGGGGACATGGAGGTGCAAGCAACAAAGGGTTGCATTGACTATCATGGGAAAAGTTATCAGTACACAAAAACCATGGAGTAATGGGTTTCAAAGATTTGGCGGCATTTAATGTTGCAATACTTGGTAAACAGAGATGGCAACTTCAAACTAATTCAGATAGTTTAGTCTTTAAAAAATTTAAAGCTTGATATTACCCGAATAGTAGTTACCTGGAATCTAAATTGGGTCATAATCCAAGCTTTGTTAGGCGTAGCATATTCAACGCCAAGGTGGTTCTTAGGCAAGGTGCCCGCTGAAAAATTGGTTCTGGTTTTAATATTCCTATTGTTAGTGAGCCATGGATTGGGACATGATCTAGCATTCCTCCTGTTGGCCCTGATATGCTCGCTCTTCAACCTTATTAAGTGGAAAATTTAATTGATCAAAATGCTAAAGTTTGGAATGAACAATTGGTTCTACAGTTATTTGCAACTAAAACAGCCCAAAATATTTTAAATACTCCCTTACACCAACAAGTCCAGATGGATAAGTTGGTCTGGAAGGCGGAGAAGAATGGGTGTTATTCTGTTAGAAGTGCTTACCGCATTTGTATTGAAGATATTATAAACAATGATCAATTGTGAAAACCTGGGTATTTGAGTGGTATATGGAGATTGAAAGTACCTCCAAAAGTCAAGAATTTGGTGTGGAGAATTTATAGAAACTGTTTTCCAACGTCGGGGAAATTACGAAGCAGATCAGGCGTCAATTACCCATCAGCTTGTGTCATGTGTGAAGACCCACTTGAAGATAGCTATCATATACTTTTCCATTGCAAGGAAGCCATTAATGTTTGGATTGGATTGCATCCAATGTGTTGGCATCTGATTTCTCCGTCTCTGAATCAGTTTAATAATGCATCAGATATCATTTTTAACTTGTAGCAAAAGTTGTCTACAACTCAGGTCGAGACTATTGTCACCATAATGTGGAGCATCTGGAAAGCTAGAAACCTCAACAGGTGTCAGACTCGAGTGTTACAATCTGGAAAGAGCTAAGCACCTTTTAGAAGGTTGGAGGAATGCCAACCACAAGCAAAGTCCTACAAGTCAGAATCACACATCTTTCATTATGAGTTCCTCCCACCACCATGATCACAATTTGGTTAATGGAGATACAAACATCAAATGGAGGAAACCAAGGAGCGGTAGATTTAAATGTAATGCTGATGCCTCTTTTTCAAATACCAGCAATAAGGTAGGATTGGGTATGTGAATTCGAGATTCAGAAGAAAACCATGTCCGCTCAAAAACCATGGGGTTCACTCCATTATGTTCTGCTGACATTGGGGAGGCCCTGAGTTATATCATGCAATTCGGTGGATACATGAACTTCAACTTGCAAACGATATGGTTTCCTTCTGGTCTGATCTATCAAGAATAATCTTGAGCTTGCTGAGCCACGACTTATCTAAATATATTTTCTATAACATATATCTGATATGGTTTTATAATCATATGTATATCTGATACATTCTTCTAAATATGTTATCATGTCCTATATAACCTGTTTATTCAAGTTCTGGTCATATTCTAATCTTAACATGACATATATTAGTATTCTGACACCATAATTAGTCCTATGTTATCTTCCAGTATTCTCTCATTAATAATATGATCATTATGTTCATGTTTATTCTTGATCCACTTTTGAAACACAGATTCCTGGAACTATAAAATAGATATCCTTCAAGAAACATGATTAATTTATAAAAAAAATCAGCATAGGGTATCTTGCGTAGTAAGATTGACAATACAAAAAAGGATTGGGCATCTCTCTCAGCGAGCTTGATAGAATAGAAAGAAGAAAGAAAAAAAAACAGAGCAACTCCGCTCAAGAATAGCAAAAATTAAAGAAAACTCCTCTATTTTGGATATTGATATAACACCCATGTTTTCCAGGTTTAATTCTACAGTTTCTAAAATAGTACTAGCATTAGAATTTGTTCATTAGATCAAGATTAAACACAAAATCACATGCATTGGCCTAGGGGAACTAACATCTCCCAATCTATTCTAAAATTGTCAATTTTCTTACTTAACACAAAAATAATGCTACCCAATGGTGGGTTCTAATCTAATGTAACTCATCAATGAAAATTTGAACTCTTTCAAAGCTTCCAACTCCAAAACCTAGCACCCAAACCTCAGTTCCTATGTTTCTCTTGATTGCTTGCTTCTATACACTACTCAAGCTTGAAAGCTCAAACTTCCCAAAGGTTGAAAGGAGGATGGGCTGCGGCCAAGAGAAGGAAGAAAGGGAATTTTTAAGTTCGCATGTTATCTTAAATGCACTAGAGAACAATTATTCATCTTTGCATGTTAGATTACATGAGGTTTGATTGTGATTTTTGATGATTTGGTGAGGAAGAGGGAGAGGGCGGGGAGCTAGAGAGGGAGTAGGATAGAGTAGATTCAGCTCAAGTGAAAATGGGGAAAAGAAATGAAGGAAATGTGAGGAAATCTTTCTTATATACTAGTTTGATAAAAAAAACCATAATGCCCTCTCTTAAAATGACTTCCATCAGACTCATTAACTGATACTACAGGTTGCTAGAAATTAAGTGGGATATTACAAATGAAACTAAATTAATCAACATTAAACAATATATTCCCCTCTGTCATTTGGCCG
>Ga0099826_10000767_pt1 | contig 16993 bp, 13 predicted proteins | sample Mtrugardesep15_FD_76830 | JGI IMG/M metagenome (GOLD analysis project Ga0099826, IMG submission 76830) | Root nodule microbial communities of legume samples collected from California, USA - M. trunc garden sep15 | ecosystem: Host-associated > Plants > Roots > Nodule | place: USA: California... | reverse complement strand
TTCTCAACTTAATTAATTCTATCTCAACCCTCACAACTCTTTCTATTTATAAAAACAACCCCACCTCCCAAAATTATATATTTTCCAACAAATCTCTATATTTTTCATATAAATATATATATATATATATATATATAAACACCACATATATTATTTTATTAAACAATAAAATAATCATCACGTCACACATCATAAATACGTCGCATAATCACCAAAAATCATATAATATATAATAATATACTATATTATCTAATAAAATAATTAAATAAATAAAGAGGGCGTTACATATTCTATCTGGTTCACTTAGTAGTGGTTGGTGTAACTAAAAAACGTACCTAAATTCTTAATAAGAAAAAGAAAATACTTACTATATTCGTACATGATTGCATTTACTTACTCAACATGTTAGAATTCTTATGAAAAAATATAATCGTTGCCTGAGTACTTAGCTTTTGAAAATCCAAACTGAATATGCTATTTGATACAAATCAATATTCGAAACTATTTAGCTTAATTTTTATGATTTTGTGATTATGCAAATTTCAAGATCAAAGATGAAGATGCTGCTGAAATTAACTATAAAAAAATTGTTTGTTTATGGCGGTCTAGCTTTATTTTGGTCGGATGAGTGGTTATCTTATAGTTTCTTATCATTTTTAGAATAATCACGGAAACTGGCTGTTGGATGGAGTGAAGTACATGCTTTCACTTCGAGTTTTGAATCAGATTCTCGAAAATACTTCTTCATCCCAATTCTTTGAAGAGGATAGTCCTTTATGGCCTTTTACTTCCAATGGCTCTTTCTCGACAAAATCAGCCTATGATTACCTCTATGCTTTCTCGATGATATTTATAAATCTCAAGTGTTCAAATCGATGATCCAAATCAAAACCTAACCAATTTCTACTATACTTGTGGACAACCAATCCACCAGGGGTTTCTAAAGATGGAAAGAGATTTAGACTCATTTCTTGTATGTTAGGCTCATCTTTGTATTATTGACATCCAAATTACAGTTATATTCTACTATGACTATTTTTATAAGAATAACATTCTAATTTTCAATAGTGTCTCACAAACAAGTCAAGAAATTAATACTCTTTTTAATGATATCAGAATACAATGTCTTAGCACCATCCAATGCCTTTGCTTAATCATGACTAAGTGGATCAAGAGAATAAGTGCCTGTTTGGATTTGAGTTAGAAATCACATCAGTTGAAATATCGCGTCCCCAACAGCGGAAACATGAAAATTGCAAGGCTGCTATTTGGAGCTTCTAGATGGACGCGCGTTTTTTCTCTCTTGGTTACTTGGCTAGTATGGTGTATGATTTTCAAATGTCTTGGTTTGTGAAGCGTATGCTAAGGGATTTAGGTATTCTTTTCCATAGTTTCACGTCTTTGGTTAGGAGAGGAAAGTGGAGGAAATGAATTAATTTGATTTGGCACTCCATGCGTGTCAGAAATGATATATATTAAATCCATATCGTGTACATTTTTACTACAAAAGTTTATATAGACACTATTTTTTTCTTTTGATATGCTGAAAGTAGGGAGGACATTAAGGGGAATCAGCGACATTTCAACTAGGTTGGCACGTCACTGAAACCTTCATCTTATACTACCTACTCAATATATATTATTAAAAAAAAGGAAAAATATATACAAAGAGAAGGATTAAACCAAAACCCTCTAAAGGCATAAAGTAGTGAAAAAGAAAATATGCAAAAAAGATTATGCACAAGATTGCCACAAACTATTTCTTATCAACTAAATTAATTGCCTCAGATGCAATAATAAGACAATCAACAATATGTCGGTCCTTAACAAACCCTTTATGCTGCACTGATATACACATAACAATAGTGCTAAGACGATCACTCAGAATTTTAGTAACAATTTTAAACCGAAAATTGGCTAAAGAAATAGGCCAAAAATTTCCCATAGAGTTAGCGCCAATCACCTTCGGAATTAGAACAATAACACTAGAATTGAAATTAGGAATAAAATTATCCGTAATATAAAATTCTTGCACCGAAACTATCTCATCCGTTGCCATAATGTCCCAAAACCACTAATAAAAATGACAATCAAAACCATCCGTACCAGAAGCACCATCACAATTAAGACTAGAAACCACCCCTTTGTCCTCGTTAGCTTAACTCAGTTGGTAGGTAAAATGCATAATATATGCAAGGTCTGGGATTCAAACCCCAGCCACCACCCCTTTGATCTCATTAGCCAAAGGAAGCGTTGTCATCATGTTATTCTCCTCCATCGAGACCAGGGAAGGATTAGTGTCAGCCACAAGAGTATTAAGAGTGAAATTATTTTTGCCACCAAAAATGCTTTGAAAATAAGATATCACATGAAATTTAATGGCTGGTGGTTTTGTCAGAGTAATATCACCAATCTGCAAAACCATAATTTGTTTTGATGTTAATTTTATCTTTGCCACTCGATGATAGTAGGCGATGTTTCTATCCCCATTGATAAAGCTTTGATATGAGCATTTTCTCTCCATAATTGATCTTGCGGGTTCATAGCATTTGTGATAACAAGTTGCGCCTGCAACTCCAACTCATAAATCATCAGTCAAACCATCAGAGTCAATACGCTACTAAATTCTATTCACCTCATCCACAACAAGATGAACCTGGCGCTGGACATCACCAAAAACTGATTTATTCCGTAGTTTAAAAGCATCCTTAACCCATTGCAATTTATCATGCAAACAATGCATACCACTGCAAACAACATGTTTCTTCAAAGTTTCCAAGACTAGACGACGACAGTCATCATGCGTAGTCCACGCCTTGATGAACTTAAAAGAAGAATGATGAAAAGTCGTGGACAATTCAAGGGCCGCCAAAAGAGGATGATGATCAGAGTAAATGCGGGTAAGCGCACAACAAGAGGTAACACTCAAAAAATCTATCCAGGCCTCGGTACAAATGTCTCGGTCAAGCCGGAGAGCCACATAATCATGATCTAACCATCCAATATACCAAGTATAAAGCACACCGGAAGTATTTAAATGAGTAAGAAGAGGCACATTTGTCCAAGTAGTAAAATCAAGACAAAGACAAAGAGGGAGGTAAACGCCGTTCATGCTTTACATGCGCCTCCAAAACCACATTAAAGTCTACCATAAAAAGCCAAGGCTCCACATAAAAGGCTTATAAGGTAGTAAGATCGTTCCAAAGGTCCCGACGTTGCAAAAATGAAGTACTAGCATACATACCCACAATATAAACTTTCTCAAATTACATTCCAACTCCAACACTATACATTGAGCTGAAGCAAAAACCATCAGAAAAGAAAACTCATTCCCCCATAAATCCCAAAGATTAGGCAAAAGAGGGTCTCTTTTATTCATACAAAATTTACTAACTTGCATACTATTTCAATACCCATTAGGGATACAAGAAAAAGGAATCACCGGTTCAACAATAAACACTAAAGAAGGTCTACGAGTGAAGTAAAACTCACGCAGGAAAATTCGAGAATCAGAATTGCCGACTCCTCTAATATTCCAGTAAAAGATCTTCTTGATGGGAGGGAGGAGGTCCCCTCGACCGGGTTTGATAGGCATCCTTTGAATCTTTCTTCTTCTGACCCTTAGATAAATATGGAGTCAAAGGGACATCATTGTCGGTAACGCGTATCATAAATGGGAGAAAGGATTTAGGAATATTTTCAAACCATTTCAAAAGCCTCCAATATATGGAATTATCTCGCCTTGACTTTATATCGTCCTCCCAAACATATGGAATTATCTCATCCTCTCTAACATACAGATCTATCCCGTGTTGACTTTATCTCATCCTCTCCAAAAGAGAATTGAAAATAACAAAATTGATCAGTAGAACATCATAAACAAAATTTAGCATTTGCTTAGTTATGTCCCTTACCATGTTCAATTTATACTCTAGTTAACATTAAGCATTCCTAAGCTAGAAGCCGGCCTAAGTTGTGCACTAAGGAGAAACAATAGACTCCGAACACTTGGTTAAGCAAAGAGGTATATTCCATTATTGTGGTTGTTCTTAATAGAAACAATGCAGGACGCACAATTAATAGTGAGAAAATGGCTGGTTTTGTCCAAAATCTGAATGTATAACCACCTACATTTCACAATCCACCTACATTTGCAATCAACCAATTCAAGCAGAAAGCACAAAGGATGTATGTATAACCAAGTAGAAATCACCCAAGCTGTCCAAAACGGATTACAGATACAGGCAGGTCAAACCATAAGAGAAAAACTACTCCAGTACCGACAAAGATACAAATATGGGACAGAAGATTCTTATTCTTATATAACTAGAAAAGATGGCAGACTACCAGAATATAACACCAAACCAAGTTCTCTAGAATTTTATATCCTTGTCGCGGGCAAAAATCATATACTCAAGAATCTTGTATGCTTCAGTATTCATGCTCCTAATGCAAAAATACATATATCCAACACTAGCATGAGACATATCAAAGGAAAAATATCCCTGATGTCGTAACATATTCATTCAGATATGTAAAAAATTACTGATCGTATCACATGGCTGAATGGATAGTATGTGAACCTCTAGTTTCCACAGGTCACAACACATCACATGCTCATAGTCCGTCTCCCCTGTGAACTGAAAAAAGATGCCAAGTATCAAACAAAGACTAAAATGTCGAGTTTTAATAGCAAAGATGGCCACCAATTTAAGCCTGGAGAAGAACCGGAACAAATTTCTATTCAATTTGCAAGATGTTGGACTCCAGATGACACGACAAACATATCAAGAGACAAAAATAACCAGAAGGCATGCATAATATTTATAGAGCACCAAAAAGGAAAATAAGATTCACAATCCAATCTGCATGTCTTGAGAACAAAGCCCAAAACTTAAAAAGTAAAGAACGATTCATAATTCTAAGCATTAAAGAAATATTGTTGAAGTTCTAATAATTAGATTCATAATTCTATACATTGTCACATCACAGTTCCACAAGTTCCGCAAAACACTACTACCTATTACTCAAATTGCAATATCTTAAACACAAAACAACATCTTTCTAGAGAACAATCCATTGGAACCCAAACAAACTAAACAATCAGATCATTAAAATATGAACTGTGAATGTCAATATATCGAAAAATCAACCAGAAAGAATAAGAATACATCACATGAGGATATTCATAATCTCATAATATTGCTCCTGCAACACCAAAGAGTAACGAATCAAGAAATATTCATACTCTTAGTTAATTAAAGAAATATTGAAAACAAAAAGATTATGATAGATATCACCAAATAAAAACGCTAGGTTCTATGCTGTGAAGAAGTTATTAGCTTGACAGACCGTGCTGCAGAAAAACATGTTCAAAATTCAATTCGTATGTCGCGCAATCAAAGACCAGAAATTAAATTAATAAAGGACTCATTGAAGAAAAATCAATTATCTATCAGATGCCATTCATCGTTCTTGTACGTTGAATCAAGTTATCTAGATATCAAGACTTCACTGCATGCAGTACAATGAATAAATGGATCATCGATTATTAAATCAATAGTTATATCGAAAAATAACACAAAGATTGAATGCTCAAGGCTCCATGCTGAGGAAAAAGCATGTTCACATATCAATTCTTCTCATAATCAAAAACTTGAAAGTGGAAACAATTAGGAATGAATCATTAAAGAAATTCAATTTATCTATGTGAAGCCGTTCTCCAATCGTATAGCAAAATGTTCTAGTTTTTCAAAATTCCGCTTGCTCAACAATGGTTAAATGCATATCTCGATTATCTAATTATGAAGAAGTAAAACCAATAGTTTGAAAATAAACATATAATTCTTGAATAAACGATCCAGAAAAGAAATGTAGAGAGAACTTTGAAATTCTTGATATCTACAATCCAGGTCACCATGAAATGAAGAGTTCTGAAATAAACCTGAATGCTTGATACTACGGTATTTTTAAAAGGAACGTTACACTGCAGAAAACAGATACATGTTTCAATTCACAATGGTGATAATCATGTATCAAGTTTCACAAAACATTACCATTGTCTAATACTCAATTGGAAACACCTTAAAATAGGATATATATATATGATGTCAATGAAAGAATTTAATAGATCACCAAATCAAAATGCAGGCTCCATGCCATAAAGCGGGTTATTAGAGTGACAAATCATGCTGCAGGAGAACATGTTCAAAATTCAATTCGTATGGCTTAAAATTGAAGCCCAGAAATTAAAATAATAATGGATCATTGAAGAAATTTGATTTTTTTTTTCTATCTATCTCGGGCTGTTGTTCTTGTCCGGTGTATAAAAACGTTCTAGATAATGAAGGCTTCAAAACTCACTGCAAGATGGATAGATCCATCGCCAGATTATCAAATGAAGAATAATATCCCAAAAATTATAGAAACACCTTTTGAATCAAGAATATGTTGACCTCAGCTGAAAAAATAACAAAATCATAGACTATTTGTTCTTAAAATCAATAAAAATTTAAAGAAAAAGGATTTACTATTACTATATAATAATGACCTACAGAGAAAAACTTGAGGTTCTATGTTATGCAGGAGGTTGTTACAAAAGCAGGCTGAAAAAGAAAGTTCATGATTCAATTTTGATGTCAAATAAGAGGAAGAATTATACAACGCATGAAAATCTAATAAGAGGAAGAAAGATACAATCAGAAGAAATCGTGTTTTCATAGATTATTTCTCGTGTAACACCAAAGAGATCAACAAATCAAATATATTATTCAATACATAAAGAAACAATAAAGAAATTTTGAAAACAAAAATAATTTAACAGATATCATCAAATCAAATCCATGCTTAGTTTGACAAACCACCAAGCTACAGAATAATTAACATGTTCAAAATTCAATTGGTATGCCTTCCAATCAAATTAAAATAATTAAGAACAACTCATGGCGGGTAAGCTTGCTTGGTTAGTCAATGTGGATTGACTTTCTGGAGTGAAACCCAACCGACCAAGAAATGTTCAGGGCCTAAGTCATCGCGAGGTTTAAAAAGAACATAATTATAGTTAGAAAAAAGGTTTGATCTTATATCTCACAATGTTATTCTTCCTGAAAAGTTGACTTTCGAAATATGGAATGCAAGAGCTGAGGAAGGTGAAGGCCATTTTACGAAGATTTATGCAAGCATCAAGGTTCCAGATAATTACGACTCCATCAACCAAGATATGGAGTCAATGTTCTCTGGAACCTTCATGTGGCATAAATATTCATAAATCTGCCTAACCCTTCTTAAACTTTCACATCCCAAATATGGAAGGCCAACTTCGAAGAAACAATAATATTATCACCAATATAAGAGGATAATCCTTTTGAAAAATATAGAATTATGAATGACGAGATAAAATCATGATGAGAGAAAATACTGGATGACCAAATGAAGGACGTGAAAGAATGGAGAGATTTCTTGATGATGGAGAGGATGAGAGAGAGTTAATACGATAAAATACTGATCCTGATGAATATAAAAGGACAGGAAAACTATTACTTTCAAAATCAACTAAATTGTGGAAACAGGAAAGTATAATGAACCTTATGCTTAATACAATACAAAAATTTATGAAAGTAAGTGTGTGTTTAGTTATGCGGTGACATAATTGATTTTGAATGAGTTGATTGTGTAAATTTGACATCATGTGAAAGAAAGTTTATTGTAAAATGATTTATATTTGGATACAATGATATAAAAGGTGAGTTAAACAAAAAATTCAAGAATCAGTGTTTGATATAAGAACTCTAAATTCTAGCTTTAAGACAAGGTCCATTTTGTAGGTAAAATCAATTATACTCAAGAAAATTAAAAATATCAAAATTAATTCTACACCTACATAATCGAGTTCAACTCCTCTAAACGTGAAACCAAAAAAGGACTAATACTTCTAATGATTAAATATGATTGGGGAGGTCTATCAAAACTGAATTGACCTTACCACCTTGAACTCCTCGCTCCACTACTCTTTAAACCTAACAAACTTTATCCTCTCAATCGTGTTCATAGCAGCCTCGCCAACTCCAACGGGTTGGATTATCTGGGGTATAAACTCACATTGTTATTATTGTCGGGAAGTTATCGATCGATATATGGGATATCAAAGCGGAGGATGGTGAAAGCTGTTTTATGACGATTTATGCAAACATGAAAGCTCCAAACAAGATTGGCTCCATTAACCCATATATCGAAGGTGGATAATGGAGTCATTATTTTCTTGAACCTTCATGCGGCATAAATCTTCTTAAAACTGTATTCTCCATCCTCAACTTTAATATCCTTGATATCAAAGGCCAACTTCAAAGCAATATAATAACATTATCACCGAAATAAGGGGATATGATTTTGGAAAAGTAGATAATTACGGATGGCGATATAATTGTGGAGGACGTGATAAAGTAAAGATGAGAGTAAACACCGGATGGTCGGGTTAAGGGCGAGATAGAATGGAGAGATTTCTGTGTTGGAGAGGATAAGAAAAAGTCAACACGAGATAAATTTGTATGTTGGAGAGGACAAGATAAAGTCAAGACCAGATGTTTCCTACATCCTCTATTCACTTTTGAGTTTTACAAGTTGAGAACTTTAGTCATCAATTATATTTTACTCCTATGTTTGCGTTTTATTGTTATTGTTGTTAAGTTCATATATGCAAAACTTATGATGCCAATATCCCATCAAATTATATCATTAAAATACCATGAATAAGAATGATCACAATCAACAGAAAACAAGCACAGATAAAGATAGCTTACTTGGTTCCTTATATTATGTTTTTGTAGCTTTTATATTTCTTTGTTAAGAAGAGCCCTTTTGACTGAATCTTGAATCTCAGGACCAATAATCAACAATTGCCACATCCGTCAATAAGCTACAACGACAATTCCATGAGTCACATTCCGTTAAATGAAGAAGGCACATAAAGAAACTTATTACTTAAATTCAAATCATTGTGTTTTTTTTAGCAATTAGGTTGCAAAAAATCATTGAAAACAAAAATAACAGAGATCAAGTAAACTTATCTCACCTTAATAGTGTTGAAGAATTTAGCCATTGACGTGGTTCCAATAACATCTTCCGGCAATAACTAATATGAAACATGCAAAATAATAAATCATGGCATAAAACTGATACAACGGAACAATTCGAATTTATCTCAGATATTACACGAGATGTAACCTAGAATGGAAAATTGGAAGAGGAAATGGTTTTGTTGTTTGCATGGGTGTATCTTTTTCTACTCAGTGTGTTGCTTATATTACTTTTACAGGCACAAGAAGCTGATAAAACTAAAGCTGAAAAAGATGTAGTAGTTCCGTCATACAATTTAAATGATAAAATACTACAAATACATTTGATATGTTTTATTCCAAATGCGATCAATGTTTACCATTATGGAGTCATCAGACAGGATCGAAAGACTAAAATTTGAATAATCACGAATTGATCATTTGAACTATGCTATTAATCATCATTTGACTCTCCAATGTAAACAAAAGTAAAATAAATAAATCAAAAGCATATTGATATCAATGAATAAATAAAAGTGAACTAAATGGCCTCATAGAGAATATCAGATTTTTCAACATGAATTAATTCAGACATATGCTTGTCTATTCAATAATTTATAATCATTGGCCAATTGAAAACACTGAACAATGAGAAAGAAAAGGAGAAAACAAAACTGAAATGAAATTAGCAAATATTTGGATAACAGGATATGTCGGCAAGGTCAAATTGGCGAATTACGACGAACAAAACCTAACTAGAATCGTCACTGTCACCTTCAAATTTAATGTAGTTTTAAGAAATTAGTTTGAAGTTTGAACAAAGATGAAAACGAAAAGGGATAAGGGAGAAGGAAATATATAAGCAAAAATTGGTCAACAAAAGTTACTGGTTAAAAATTTATACCAAATACATTAACTTTCGTTGACCAATTTTTGCGTATAATGTAATGAAATAATCCGAGTGAGGGCAATGCTTATAAAGAGTAGCGAGTGAGAGCTAGGGTTTTGCATACACGTGAATAGCTCAGCCTTTTAATGAGTCACTTGCATAAAAACCGTTTATCAGGTGAGAAAAATAAGGCAATGACAGTAAATATGGGGAAAAAAATAAACGTTAAATAAAATTCATTTTTTGGATAGCCTTTATTTTTATTAACTTTTGAAATAAAATGACTCTAAAATCACAACATTAAGATCATAGTAAAAACGAAACTTGGTATTTTTTCGCCCTATAATTCAACATAGATTATTTTGTCTCCTTCATATTCTATATTCGAATACACATGGTTTTGTATGTTTCAGATAACTAATACTTTAGACAAATATAGTAGTGAGTGGAGGGGATATAAGAAAGTCAGTGTATGTTTGGATGGAGGGTTTAGAAAGTGTAGTGTGGAGGGCTTAATTTTCTTTTTTAAATTACAGATACCAAAATGTTTAATTTTTAAAAAATCATTTTATAATGTTCGTAATTTTAAAAAAAAAAGTGTTCTACCAAAAAAAAAAGTGAGCTCTTCATTCCATTCCTGTCATAAACCCTCAATTTAAACACATTCTGATGGACAATTGAAAGGAGGGATTGAAGTATCATTGTAGAGGAGTAAGCCATTTTAGTTAGAGACCATTCATATACTTTATTTTATTAGTTGTCTTTGAATTGGTTGAACAAGGAATATCATAGTTAGTGGGGGGGCACAATTGAGGTTTTAGTTAGAGAATTCACTGAGATAAGTAGATCTCATCCCACTCCTTTTTGTCTTCTTCTAGATAGATAGGTGAAGTTCGTTGCAGACTTGAAATTATGCTTTTGAAGACTAGGCTTCAAGACTACCTTTCTAGATTTTATTTATGTAACAGATGCATTTTTAATCATAAGTGACCTCACAAATGTATCTTACACTTATGTTAAGGCAAGTATTTAAGTTTCTCTCTAATTCAACTCAATTATGTTAATTATCAGATACTTATATCCTGTGTAATATTCAAAATAATTACATAGGATGTTATAAACTTCTATGTTTATCATCTTATATATTAATAATATTTTTATTGAATGTGTTTCTCACCTCTGTTTTAGTGTTGTGTGTTTGTGGTGTCTGTACTCTTGGGGTACATATATTCAGGTGAGGAGCTTTAGATGCACGGGTATTGGAAGGTGGCGTTGGAAGTCATTTCAGTCATTAATTATTTCTAAAATTATGTAGTCGATTTCGTTGCTCTGATTTTGTAACACTAGGGTTGGGGTGTTTGTAGTAATTTATGTTTCTCGAAGATGTTTTGAAACTGTAACTTTGTTTTGCATGGATGATGAGACCTTTATTCATTTTACTTGAAGTTGATTAGTTGCTCCGTTGTTTTAATTTATGATTTTGATTGAATAAAAGATGATTAGTCCAGTATGTGTAGAACCCATTTTGAAGAATTATTCTTTTATATTTTATAAATAAAAGTCGGGGTTTTAGAGTGTTACAACTGACATAGTTTTGTATATGGAATATGTACATTATAGTATTCTTAGTTCTGTTTCATTTCTACAGGCAGTACATGAAGTACTTGGAAAATCTTTTGGAGTATCAAATACATTTTTCTAGCAGACAGAACCCCTAAAATATCATGATCAAATCTTTTCAATGTTGATTGATTATATCCTGCCATTGTTTTTAACTTGTAGCCTTTTTAGCATAACTTTGAGTCTCACACTCTTAGCTCTGAATTTTTTGGTGCAAAAACTTGATGAATCTTATTTGCATTAATTTTTTTTTCTTCTAAAAGTTGTCTCACTATCTAGTGCTATGTTTGGGCCATCGAAGTGTCTTGTAAATATGCTCATTATTTTCTTTGTCTGTGAAGGAGGCACAAGATCTTGGCATCACAATTGAACTTCCTTTGAATTTCCTTGATCAAACAATTGAGATATCTAAATTCTATGTTGTATTCACTAATCTATTATCCTAACTGATACTGATTAGATAAACTTTTCATTCTAATTTGTTAATTGCATGTCTTTCATGATTTGATTGGCTTGGAAGGCAAAGATCTTGTTAACTTTATAAAATAAACAGGAAACAAGTATGTAACCTATCTATGTATTTCTCTGACTAATATCTTGTCTTTTAATTTTTAAAATCTTTGAGATATAATTATGTACTCGATTAACTAGGACAACTAGTTTTGTCCTTCAAAGTTTGACTTACGCTGCTCGAATTGAAGTTTCTGGCACATGCATTGTTGTTTAGTAGGGATAGTAGAAAGCTTCAATTTGCTTCCATATATTGTCTGGTCGTGTATGATAGAGGATTTTAGTTACCATTGTAAATTAAGAACTGTCAATGAGTTCAAATTTGAGAAGTTATATTTGGTATTGATTTATAAAATTTAATTTATATTTGGTAAATTAAGAACTGCTTAATTTGAGAAGTTATATTTCGTTGATAAGCAACTTCGTAGCACCATAAGTGTTGGTAACACTTAGCGGGTATTTACCTGCAATTGTTATCATATTTTAACTCATTAAGCAATGACCAAGTCATTAAAGATAAAAATATGACAATAGTATATAGATGCATATTTATCAAAACCTTCTTCCTTAATCTTGCCATACTTCAATATCACTATAATTGGGCCATTTTCCTTGTTATCATTGTTGAATTTTATGAACTTTCCAGCATAGTCATCCCAGAGAGAGCAATTCATAGAGATATCACGACATATATACAGAGAATTTAGTCTTTTTCCAAAGAAAATGGTATCAAATGATGTATAGTGGCGCAATATTGTAAATTATACCTTAGATCTTTCAAAAGCGAATTCACTTGCAGCTTCTTAGAAGTTCTTTGATTGACTTGACAATATCCGATTTCATGAACATAGCCAATGACATCTAACCAAAATATAAACAAATAAATTATGATACTAAGTAATATAGTCATACTGATATAAATAAAGTTGAGGTACTTACGAACTAATAGGTTAGAACACCATTTCCTAGCAAGAATTTCAGCAAATTGTTTGAACTTCAAATCAGCATCAGGGATATCGTGAACATTTGGGTCCACAACTGTTGTTCCACCAGTCCATTTCAACTTGTACTTGTGATATGATGCTTTGAAGAATAAATCATTAGGTAAGACCTGAAAGTTGCTCAATGTATAAGTTGTCATTTCTTCAAGCAGTTTGTCAGATTCAGCCTTATATGCCGTTGGAAAGATCACTTGAATGTCGTGACACTGAAAGTTGTTCAATGCATCAGTTGTATTTTATTTTGCATATATTGAACATAATTGTAAATATGAATTTTTTTGTTGTTTTGTTCATATTGCCTTTGCATCCACAATGACCAATTCTAAATGCTCCTTCCAGTCCTTAACAACAGTTCATTTGTCTCTCACCTTGACAGCCAGTTTCCGAAAGTCCTTCTTTTCATTGATGTCTCTTATGAATTCAAAAAGTCTTGCCATTTCAACTGTTGTAGAAAACACGAAATTAAATAGGAAATTTGTTGCAGAAACTACCAACAATGTTGTATAAGTTAATACTTGTTGGTTAAATTTCATGATTTCAAAGTTTAATAACCTCTTGTATGAATGTTGTTTCTTAACTCTAATATGAATGTTTTTTCGTCGATATACTTTATACATACATATATACATGAAAAAACACATTAAACCATATACTCATATAGACATGGAACTAAAATCATTTATAACCATCAACCATAAAACATTCATATTCAAAACCCATACCAACCATTTATCAAATGTTTGAACATAAAACAACAAATAAACGAAATAAACAATAAAACCTTGGATAAAACATGAAACATCATACAAACTTAAAAAAAAAAACCTAATTTTTCCTGAAGCATAAAACATGAAACATCATCAACGATTTATACAGAGAGTTTATACATGATAATACATTTAAAACAGTAACGTTTGTTATTTGTAAAAAATCATAAAAGTTGATTTGTTTATAAAATGGGTTTAAAAGCATCTTTAACCATAAACCATACAACCTGGATATGAGAAACACATACAAAACACATATCAAATGTTTGAAGAGAACACAATAAATAACCATCGAAAAAAAGTGACATACATGAAGCAAAATATTAGAGGATGATGAACTTTATCGTGGTGGAAATGAAGATTTACGATCTAAATGCAATTTTTAGTAATGAGAAGTAGGAGAAAAATATTGTAGAAGAAGTTTTGGATCTGTGTTGTGATATGTATAAAAGTGTATTAGAGTGATAGGAGATACAATATTGAGAAGTGTGAAGTTTTGAAAAGAGAGAGCTATTGTACCGTCGATTTGATTGGTTAGAGTGACTACTCTTGAAGTAGCCTACTGTAGCACAAAGTTCTTCTTTGATTTTATACATCACACATGTAATTGGATTGGAACAAAATGCAAAATGTGAAGACAAAATGAACCAAACCAAGTTAACAATGACATCATTCAAAGTAATTATGTACAATTAGTTGAGAAAAGAAAATTTTAGACACTTTTTACCCTTAATTTCACCGCGTGGCAGAAGGGCAGCTTGGATTATAATTGATGTTTCCACAACATCCTTTTTTCTTATATTAAGAAGGATACAAGGTGTCACAACTAATTGTGGTGGTTGGCAAAGTGCTCACGCTACTTTCTTTGGAAGGGTTTGTCCAACTGATATACTATTATTTCTCATTCTATTTTCTGTCAATGTTACAGTAGAGGAATAGGTTATATATACATGGAACAATTAATGATTACTAACTATATCTCCTAAAATATCTCCAATGATCTTGTAAAGGACAGGTCACACCAACACTCCCCCTCAAGTTGGTGTATAGAGATCTCGAATGCCCAACTTGTCAAGTGAGTTATAGAAGTTTCTGCTACATACAACTTTTGTGAGTATATCTGTTAATTGATCTTCAGATTTAACAAACGGAAACTGAATTATCTTGGTCTCCAAATTTTGCTTGATAAAGTGTCGATCTACTTCCACATGCTTTGTTCGATCATGTTGAACTGGATTATGGGAAATTTCGATTGCAGACTTGTTGTCACAAAAAAGATTCATCGCATAATTCGTAGCAAAGCCAATTTCAGTCAACAGTCTTCTAAGCTAGAGAAGCTCACATAGACCCTTAGCCATCCCTCGAAACTCTGCTTCAGCACTTGATAATGCAACAACTTTTTGTTTCTTACTTTTCCATGTAACCAAATTCCCTTCAACAAAGGTAAAATAGCCTGAGGTTGATTTCCTATTGGTGATATCTCCTTCCCAATCAGCGTCTATATAACCTTCAACTTGTACAAGATTATTCTTCGTGAACATCAAGCATTTTCCAAGTGAGGATTTCAAATACCGCAATATTCGAATCACTGCATCCATGTGATCTTTACTCGGGTTATGCATAAATTGACTCACTACACTTACAGCATACGCTATATCAGGTCGTGTATGGGATAAGTAAATGAGTATGTCAACTAATCTCTAGTACGTCCCTTTGTCTGTTGACACTTGGTCCGGATATTCTCCAAGTTGGTGATTTTGGACAACTGGAGTATCTACAAGATTACAATCCAGCAGCCCAACCTTTGATAAAAGATCTAGGATATACTTTCGTTGAGATAAAAAGATGCCTTGCTTCGACCTAGCAACCTCAATACCTAGAAAATATTTGAGTCCACCTAGATTTTTCATCTCAAATTCTGATGCCAATTGTTTTTGAAGTTTTTCTATTTCCTCTGAGTCATCTCTTGTAATAATCATATCGTCAACATACACAATCAAAAAAGTATGATCTTTTTATCGAACAAAGCATGTACAAATGGAGTGCTTATGCAAAATGGTCAGGTGGTGGTGTAACACCCTAATCCCCATATGAAATAAATCATGCAATTAATTCAATTAAATCAAAGAGTTCAAGATGTCACTCTTCGTTTCTCGAAACATGCATAATTTCAGTTTCATAAAACTCGCAGTGGAAAAACAAATATCACAATTATCTCAGCAACATGTAATAATCCTCAAGTACACGAATAGAAGGACCTCAGTAATATGTTTCAGGTCTCGTATACATAACAATAGTCTCATCAAATAAAATCCAACAACGGATATATGACAGAAAACATAAATGCCTGACACCCTAATCAAAGCCTAACTAGACTTCGAGCAAAAGGAAAAGAGGTAGAACCATGCTAATCCCTCAAGCAACTCACAAGCAATAAGATAATTAGTCATGTACGCTGTCTACCCATTCATACAAATAGGCAGGAAGTTAACCAAACGACCATTGGAGTTAGATAATATTCTACATAATGAAATATAATAAACAAATAGCATTCAAAGTATTGCATATATACATACTTATTGTAATGCCCTACTTCTATCAAAGCGATAAAACACGTGAATATAATAAACATACAAGAAATAGATGTCCCGTCTTCAATTAATCCTCAATTGACATGCATACAATTTTCAACAATAAAACATCACAACGGAAAATAGCATACACCGCAATAGCCATGTCATCAACTCACAAATACATCCATAAATAAAATATTCAAAAACCCGACATTTGGGTAAAATCTCTACAACATAAATAATTCCATAATATCATAAAAGACGCCGTCCTAAATCAGAGCCTATCTAAGACGTGAAATAAAAACCAACAGAGGTAGCTCCCGATATCCTCAAGTAACTCATTGAACAAGCAAACAATATAATCTTGCACGCCATCCACCCATTCATACAAATAGGTAGGCGGTCAAACAAACAACCACTGGGGTTAGCTTCACATCAAACATAATCAAACACAAGCAAACATAAGCATTCAAGAATGTCAAAGTATAAGCAAGAAAGTCATCATCACCAAAAGATCATAAAATCACACACACACACACATACACACACACACACACACACACACACACACACACACATATAT
>Ga0099826_10000766_pt1 | contig 16994 bp, 18 predicted proteins | sample Mtrugardesep15_FD_76830 | JGI IMG/M metagenome (GOLD analysis project Ga0099826, IMG submission 76830) | Root nodule microbial communities of legume samples collected from California, USA - M. trunc garden sep15 | ecosystem: Host-associated > Plants > Roots > Nodule | place: USA: California... | reverse complement strand
TGATTGTTTTTAAATATAACGTAGGTATCTATTTGATAGATAGAGAAATAATTTAGGGACTAATTTGATGGTAATATTATTACAAAAATATTACATTTCTCAATCATCTTCAACCTCTTTTCATTAGAACTTTACCATAGGGCAAGCATAGAATGGCCTTCCTACGTTTTTTGAAGTATTGGATTTTCTAACAACACAAATACTAGGACACCAACATTCAAGCACTCTCACAACACCATTAAACTCGGAGCTCGAAGATGAAGCTCGACTTTCATAACTGTTTTTTTCCTATATTCCCAACCCCCATCATTTCAGATTCAATTTCAATAGTTTTGCTTCAAATTTTTTTGAGGATTTTGGCTTTCAGATTCAATACGAAAAAATTAGGGTTTGAAGTTTTTCTAATTGGGGAAGAACTTGACCCCTTATTATTGGAGGAAATTTTGGTGATTTTAGAGTGTAGATTGCAGATTGTGTAATTAGGGTTCCAATTTTATACAATTGGGGAAGAAAAGAGCCGTTTGGGAAGAAAACCAAAACATTTTCTACAATTAATCAATTTAGCCCTTCGAAATGTTATTATCGGCCAAATTAGTCCTTGCCTACGTGGCGTCTGACATGTGGGAGGTTAACGGCCACGTCAGCCCCGTTAATGCTCCGTTTGAACATAAGGACTAACTTGATTAACATTTAACAAATTCAGGGATTAAATTGCTATTTCGCATAATTGAGGGACGAATTTGGCCGACCCGTGAAAATTCGAGGATGAAGTTGATGATTTAGTCCCCTATAAATATTCCGAATTTCGTTTTTAGTCCTCATAAATTTTTTTGAAAGATTTTGGTCCCTATAAAATTTTTCAACACTTAGTTTTAGTCCCTGTTAAATTAAAGTTTGTTTAATTATGCTTAAAATTTTAAATTTTCGAAAGATCTTTTACAGACATGTTGATAACAATATAAAATGTTTCTCCGCAATAAGTTAGCTCAAAATTTTATTTTTAGGTCCAAATTTTCGTTAGTTTTATCTTGAAATTTTGGTGTTTAAAAAATATTATATTTAGTTCATTACTTGTTAAAAAATTCTAAATATTATATTTCGTTAGTTCTTAATCCTTTAAAAATGTAAAAGTTTAAGTATAATTAAACAAATTTTAATTTAACAGGGACCGACATATACTTTTAATCCTTGTAAAACTAAACTTTGCTTAATTGTGCTTAAACTTTTAAATTTTTAACATATTTTTTACATACTATTATTTAGAATACTATACAAAGTTTCTCCGCAAAAAAGTAGCTCAAAATTTTATTATTAGGTCCAAATTTTCATTACTATAATCTTGAAAATTTGGCTTTTATAAAAATTCATATTTAATTCATTACATGTTAAAAAAGTAAAAGATTATATAAAAGAGTATCTTACGATGTTATGAACATGACTGTAAAATATCTTTAAAAATTTTAGAAGTTTAAGCATAATTAAACAAATTTTAATTTAACAGGGACTAAAACTAAGTGCTGAAAATTTGTATAGGGACCAAAATCTGTCAAAATTTTTTATGAGGACTAAAACAAAAATTTGATATATTTACAGGGATTAAAAACTTAATTAACCCAATTTATAAAGGTTTGTTTGGATTTGGATCCATTCTCAATTGAAAATTGTTCTTCTCACAACTAATATTGCTCACTCCCAACTGATTTGACCAAAGTACCCCTACGTGACTAAAATCACATTTGGTACATTCAGCGTGAGTTAACTCATGCGGGTTGTAATTAAACATGACTAAACTCACGCTGCATGCTGTTATTGAACATCAACTCAGAAACATAACCATTGGGTTTCTAAACTTTGTCAAACTTCCAAACTGCGATTTTTTTCCCACAAAATAAAGTAAGTGTTTGCATTGCCGTTTTTTGTTTAAATTTTGGATTTTTTGTTGAGAAATTTTACATTTTTAGGTTTCTAGAAGTTTGGTTTGCATCTTAGTTTTTAGAATTCTTAGTGATGAATTAAGTTAGGAATTGTAGTTTAGATGTTGTTTAGAGTCCAATGTGGTAGTTTAGGGCTTAGAAATTATTAGATTTTATGTTGATTGTAAGTTGCACTCTAGGTGTTTGCATTGTTGTTGATGAAATTACTTATAAGTTGGATTGTTAATGTTGATTATAGTGAGTTTGAGTGCAATTTGGTAGTTTACAAATTGAAATGACACTGTTGAAATTTAACTGTTGTTGTTGAATAGTTAGAAATGACACAATGTCCCTGTGAAAAAAATCATTGATTTTTTTTTCTTTTTAAAATGTTGTTTAGATATGTCTGCGAGGCCTGACAGACTTAGAGCAGGGAGGGAGACCACTACCGGTAGTGCACATGCCAAAATGTCTCTACGTACCCTCCTCAGGCTGGTAGACGGAGACAGGGATGACACGAGGAATAGTAGGAGTGATGATGCGGAGGGGACGACATCCCAGGCGAATGCGTCCCAGATAGTGGTTTCCACGCAATATCAACATCAGCATATGTATGAGGCATATCAACCTCAGTATGAGCAGGCTCACCACCAGGAGGGTGAGGCCCAGGGTGAGGTCAGGAGGGGTAGGTTGGACCTTAAGTTATTCCTAGGGGTCCTACTGACTTGTCGCAGCTACCGAATTTCGGCAAACACGTATCGAAGTAAGTATAATTATTTAATTTAATTTTAATTATATGTTAATTTTTTCGATTTAAATTTTTATGTTGAAACATTTAAATTGACGCGTCACACTACCATCTACATGCGGAGACCAGCAGCTACCATCTGCCCGTTGGGGAGATGACCGTCACACTAGATGATGTGGCGTGTCTTCTAGACATCCCCATCGTTGGGAGGCTCATTGTTGAGCAGGATATAAAGTATGAGGACGGTATACAATTGTTGTATACCGAGATAGGCTTTACGTTGGAGTAGGCTCAGTCTAAGGTGACTTAGCAGTAGGGTGGGTATGTCATCATAACTCATCTGAAGGAGGGTTATGAAAGACTACTCAACATGTGTAATCAGTTGGAGCAGCCTCTTGATGATGTGGAGGAGGAGGAGAAGGGTCTTTCTAGGAAAGCCTGCATTAAGGCATTTTTGTTGCTCTTGGTTGTCCTCACCTTTTTCGCCAGCAAGAAAAGTAGAAATGTTCATCTGATATGGATGACGGCGTTGCAGGACTTAGACACATTTGGCAAGTGATCTTGGGGTGGGATGGCACTTGATTTTTTGTACTCTCAATTTTCTCTTACCTCAGACCCGAAGATTAACGTTGTTGGCGGTTACATTACCTGCCTTTAGGTAATATTTTTTTTATCGGATGATAAATAACTAACGATCTTATTGTGTATGTATATGCGTTTATGATACTTGTGTTGATATTATTGTGTTTATTTGTGTTTGTAGAGATTGGTTTTGGAGCACTTCCGAAAGCTCGTTTTGAGGAAGCTTTTGAATGGGTACGAGCGTGCTCACCCTCTTGCGGCTAGATGGAAACCCCCAGGGGCTATTCTGATCATGGACACTATAGAGGCCTCATTGATTTGATGGTGAATGTTGATGTCATCTGGAGGTCAAACGAGGAACGATGAGACATCACACCTTTCCACAACATCTTCTGGTACTCCGGTTGGATCATGGCCGACAAAGACAGGATGTTCCTTCACATGCCGGAGCAGGTTCTCAGGCAGTACGTCTATATCCAGACCATTCAAAGACCTCATACGACTATTAGGGCTCTTGCACCAACATATGTGGTTATGGCCTTTTAGGATTTCATGGTCCATGTCCTTACCCAGGCGGAGAGGGGTCAACAGACACCGGAGAAGAAACCATGGAGGTATATGAAGGGGTAAATCAAATGGTTTTACCGTGTATCTCACCCTATGTTCAGCGAGCATGCGTTCGTTGCTGATTACATAGCTTTTATCCCTCCTTACGAGGAGGTTATCGCTGAGCAAGAGTGGGCTAGATAGGTTCCCGACCCACTCATGGTTATTGAAAACATCAGGCGCAAAGTGGATACTGCTATGTTGCTTCCTGGCGTGTTTACATCTCCTCTCATTACAAATTTATTTGTTGTATTTTATTATTGTTGTTAGAACATTTGTATGCATAATTATTCAAAACAATTTGTTGACTTTTGTTGTTTATGATATTATAAGGAGCAAAGTTCAACGCACTCCGTGAAGTGACAAAGTTGCAAAATGTCAATCTATGTTGGTTGAGGGAACTTTCTATTAAATAACAAATATCTCAATTTCTAAGAACTATAAATTCAAACGGACTAGCCATGATTACATACTATTTTTTTTAAGAATATGACCACTGTGAAGTCAGATGATGATTCAATTGTTAATTTTTATGCATTCAAATTCCCATCATATGATCAAAGTTTTAAAGCTAAGAATGAGGATTCATACTTAATGTATATATTTTAAAGAGATAATGCGTATATCTATTGTATATTTATTTGATATAGTTTTTTTTTCTTACATTGGATATTAACCTAACCTTTCATATTTTTTTAAGATATTATTGGAGTATTAGCTACAAAGGGAGAACTCACAAAATACAAAAGGAGTCTCCAATCAACTAATTATACGTCTTTGAAGTTAGACAAGCTTGGATAAAAATTATTCTCATGTTTTTGTTCTACATTAATAAAATTGTGTTTTATAATTTAATTTATTTGTAGGGGTGGAGATAAACTCAAGTGCACATTGTGGAGAAAATATGCAATTGTGTACGCAACAACGTACCTATGAATATGGTATTGTGAAAGACACGTACTCTGAATCATGATGGCCTGATCGTGGATGTCCATCCAAAAATTGTTTGGTTAGGCTTAGAGAGTGTTAGCCTATAATTTTCACAAGGCTTATTTAATGTAGTTAACATTAGTTGATTTTTACTCTTCCAGGAGTCAAATTATTTTCTTCAAACTTAAAAAGTTTCGACTAGGTGTTGGACTTAACATTGAAGGGCTTAAAGCTTAGCGTTGACAAAATCCACAACATGTCCTAGGATATCTGGTTTTGTCATGCTCGTAATAATCAAAACCAACCCTTATTGTTTACCAAAAACACCGGTAAACAAATTGGCACGCCCAATAGAACCCATCATTTTTAAAAAACTTTTTCAAACCTTGGGAAGAAATTTCCATTGTACTTTTACAAGAATAAACTTTTTCAAAAACTTGGAAAGAAACTTCCATTGTACTATTTCAAAACCTTTGGAATAAATTTCCATTGTGCATTTTTCAAAACAAAAAAACTCTTTGGAAGAGATTGTCATAATCTTCCAAAAAATTTCAAAACTTTTTTTTAAAAACTTGTTTTCTAAAAACCTTTCTTGTGAAAACAGTTATTCTGAAGATTAGCAACTATTTTCAGTAAACTTTCTTGTGTAAACTTTCTTGTAAAAACTTGTCATAATCCTACATTTATAGAACATGCAAATCCATTTAAACCGTTTAATACACATAGTCCTTCAAGTTCTAGCGTTTTTGGCAGAAATGCTTCAAGTTCACAATGTTTGCTGGTGACACCAGCGAATCTACTGTCGAACACATAGCACGTTATTTAATGGAGGCTGGAGATATTGCAAATAGTGAGAATTTGAGAGGTTATTTCCAAATTCTCTAACAAAGAATGCCATTATGTGATTCACCACGCTTGCACCGCATTATATTCAACATTGGGCTCCATTAGAGAGGTTATTTCATGAACAATTTTACATGGGTTATTTCATTGGGCACCGCATTATAAGTCCAAAGAAATTGGCGAGCGTTAAGGGACAAACAATTGAATCTATTGATGATTACTTGAATAGGTTCAGATTGTTAAAGGCAAGATGTTTTACTCAAGTTCCTGAACATGAGTTAGTCGAAATGGCTGTTGGTGGCCTAGATTATTCCATTAGGAAGGAATTATACACTCAATACTTGAGAGACATGGCCCAATTGGTCGATAGAGTTCGACAGGTCGAAAGACTAAAGGCTGAAAGCGACCAAGAATTCGACATAGCTTATGAAGATTCGAAGACGACGAGGTTAACTTTGCTAAATTGAAACCTAGGCCTCCTTATACATGTAAAGTGAAATTTCACAAGGCTCATTTAATGTGGTAAACATTAGTTGATTTTTACTCTTGCAGGAATCAAAGTCTTTTCTTCAAACTTAAGGAGTTTCGACAAGGTGTTGGACTTAATATGAAAGGGTGTAATGAATCCTCTAGCTAGTTGTATCTTAGAATGTGTTAAAGCACCCAAGCTTACGTGTGTCTCAAGAAAATTCCTTATCACCACATATCATCTGTCAAAATCTATATTTCTTCTACATGAATCGATTCAAGCATATCTTAATCGTATCACAAAAGTTTCTGACTTTGTGTTAATCGATTCAGGACATGTGTGAATCGATTCATTTTTTAATCGTCTCAAAAATATGAGTCGTATCACAATATGTCTCTGACTTATCCTGAATCGATTCAAACTGTTTTGAATCGTATCAACATTCATCCTGGGCAGCCTGAATTGACTCAAATATCATTTGACACGCATCAATCTTCATGTCATTTTCACTTTTCCAGTTTTGTCATTTAGTGGTCTGAAATGATTCACTCATTTAGTGAACCGATTCATTATGTTGTTCTATATATAAACTCTCCTCCTCATAATTCTCAATTCATTGAATCATTTGCAACTATTCTTTCTAGGTCTCAAAAACTCTTTGTTCATAAATTCTTCAAGATTAAACATTTTTTCTTAGAATCACTTTGTACATTGAGTCACATCGATGTGCTAGGGTGCTTATATGGATTGTTATTTGGTTCGCTCAAGGAAAATGGTTGGGCTTAACCAAGGTTCTAAAGTGAAGTGAATAATCCAATTCCACCTCCAAAGGACTTGGGGGTTCTTTCTAATTGTTCTTGGAATCGAAGGGGATTCGCTTACCGGACGTAGCATCGAAGACTTAAGTGAAAAGTTCGAAGGGGTGCACGAGTATTCAAGAATTCGAAGATTCAAGAAGCACCAAATTCAAAGGTTATTTTAAGTTTGGGGGAGTGTTTACATAGGAGTTAAAGAACTAGGTTTAAGTTTCAAGGAACTCTTGTAATCACATTTTGTATTCAACAATTGTTACATAGTGGATGACCTCGGTGAAGGAGTACTTCATCGAGAAGAGTAGACGTAGCTCTAGCGAGGACGAAAAGAGCGAACTACTATAAAAATTCCGGTGTTCTCTCTTCCTTATCCTCTTTACTTTTGATTATTGCAAATGTTAATTGATTAAATTTCTATGATAGAAACTTGTGTTTATCTAAGTTGTTTTCGTTTAAAACTAATCTAATTTCTTGAATTAGGTTTCAATACTTGGCTTTGATCAATAGGTTTCAATTCTATTCAAATTTATTAATTACACATGCATTGTGAATTTGTTTGATATCTTGTTATATTTTCATCTAGGTTTGGTTTGAAATTGTTTAAGCTTTGCCAATTGTTCAAGAACTATTATTTTTTGATTATAATAAGATTTGTATTGTGAATCTCTCAATTCTATATTGAATCTTATAATCACATAGTCTTATCCTTTTTGCATATTGTTGTGATTGCTCAAGTGTATTTCAAAATAGTCAATTTTGGTTAAAGTCGTTTTTATTAAAACTCCGAAAGTTTTTCAAAAGCGCTATTCACCCCCCCTAGCACGCTACCTTAAATGCCATATTGACCAGCATGTGGTATCATAGAGCTCCGTCTCTTCTTAACGGCTAACTATCGGAATAGCTGATCCACATGGCAAATAAGGAGCCCAAGGGGGCGTATAATAGAGCACCTATTTTCGACGGAGAAAATTATGACTATTGGAAAGAATGCATGTGCGTTCATATCTAGTCGGTGGACATGAATGTGTGGGACACCGTGGTCAACGAGAGATTCCAACCGTAAGTTGTTGCCAACGGCGTAGCACAAGAAAATCCAAAAGTCGATTGGAGTGACGATGACAAAAAGAAGGTCCAATATGATTTGAAGCCGCGAAATATACTCATCTCGCAAATAAGGAGTCCAAGGGGGCGTAAAATATAGCACCTATTTTCGACGGAGAAAATTACGATCGGTGGAAAGAATGCATGAGAGTTCATATCCAATCGGTGGACATGGATGTTTGGGACGTCGTGGTCAACGGGCGGTTCCAACCGCAAGTTGTTGCCAACAGCGTAGCACAAGAAAAGCCAAAAGCTGATTGGAGTGACGATGACAAAAAGAAGGTCCAATATGGTTTGAAGGCGCAAAATATACTCATCTCCTCTCTTGGAGTAAATGAGTATCATTCTGTCTCTCATTGTAAGACCGCTAAGGATATGTGGGATGCATTTGAAACCCTTCATGAAGGAACCAATGATGTTAAACAATCATAAATTAATACCCTTGTACAACAATATGAGGTATTTCGCATGGAGGATGGTGAATCCATCTCCTCCATGGAAATTAGATTCACTCATATTGTCAACAAATTGCAAAACCTTGGTAAAAACATTTCAAATCAAGATTGCACTAATAAAATTTTGAGATGTACGAGAAGGGAATGGCAGCCCAAAGTTACCGCAATCAAGGAATCACAAAATCTCAATGCTCTTAGTATGATCCCACTCTTTGGAAAGCTAAAAGAACATGAGCATGAGATCATCCGAGTCAAGTTAATTGAGGAAGACTCTAAAAAGAAGGAAAGGAAATCCATTGCGTTAAACACCACTTCGTCCGTGGCCACCTCTTCTACTCAAAATGAAGATGAATCCGATGAGGATCCTATCAATGAAGAAGAGATCAGCTTGTTTGTAAGACGCTACAACCGCTTCATCAAAAGAAACTTGTTGAGGCACAATGACAAGAACCTTGTCAACATTAGAAAGGTTTCACAAAGAGCAAGAGAATCGAAAAAGGATGAGAAAGTCGTTAGTTGCTATGGTTGCGGAAAAGTAGGCCACTATAAGAATGACTACCCGGAGCTTGTCAAAGAAAAAGGGAAATCCGGATTCAACCGAAACTCGAGCTGAAGGAGGGCCTACATTGCTTGGGAAGAAGATGAAGTTAACTCCAACACTAGTGACACCGAAAACAAAGAAGATGATGATCTATGCTTCATGGGTCACCTGAAGAAATCTAAATATGAGGTAATCTTCTTGGACTCCGACTCCGATTCATATTCATGCTTCAAACCCACTTATTGAGGAGATGCATGCGGAATCCTTAAATGTTTTTGAGAAACTAATTGCTCAAAAGAAAACTATTTTGAAATTGGAATCCGAAATTGAAAAACTTAAGGAAGCATTTGAAAGTTTAAGAGATGAGCATACTTTACTTGTAAGTGAGAAATTTGTAAATCCCACAATTTAGTCACCTAAGAAAAATTCACCCAAGTATGATAGTAGTTGGATGGATTTTGCTAGTTGTGAGACTTGCCCTAGCTTGCATGAAGAGATTAAATCTCTAAATAGGAAACTAGAGCAAGCATCTAAAGGTTCCATGACTTTTGTTATGAGTTCAAAAGATGGGAGAGCTTATTTCAAAAGACCTTATACAAAATACTCCTATGTGAGAAATAATAAAAATCATAGAAAAACTCATGCACCTACTATTATGTGTCACTATTGTGGTATAAGTTGTCACGCCACACCTCATTGTCACAATACGAAAGTTGAAGTTCCTAAAGTGGTAATGATGTGGGTGTCTGAATTTACTTGTTCTGAAACTAATCCCAAGGCTCCAAACTTTGTTGGAAGCCAAAGGAATCCTAATTGATTTGTGTAAATGTGTCTTTCAACTTTGAAAGAATTTTCTCTTTCTAGGTTGTCCAAGACACTAACTCAAGATGTGCTCCCTTTATCACTTTCAAATCCTTTTGCACATCTTAAAATTCACAAGTCAACTATGGTTTTCCTTGTTTTTATCTTACTCCCAAAAGATTGGGAAAAGGTATGTTTTTGTTTAGTGTGTGTAGGATTGATGATGAATGAAGTAAGTCAAGGATGATGCTCCACTATAAGCTTCTTATCTCTTAAGGACATCATGAGTGAAAGTTTGATGAAGACGTACTCGAGGACTTTAAATTCTTAACCTCTCATTGTCTTATCATGTTGGTTGATCACAGTAGGCTTCTCAATTGTCATTCCATCTTGAAGCACTCTAGCAAGGGAGTAAGTGCCTTTTGGTTATAGGTAAAGTTTTCTTGGAGAATCAAATGTGTTTTGATCTCTCCTTGAAATATTTCCTCTTACCCTTCTCTTTTTGGTTGAGTTTTTCTTTTCATGTGTTAATTGAGTTTAGCTCGTGAGTTTTTTTTTTGAAGAACCTAAACTAGTCCACCTAAATTGGCACCAGAGAGAAAATGAACATGAGAACTCGAGGAGGAACACACTCCCAGATCCCAAGCCGATACCACTTGGCCAACCCAAGTGGGTTGTTTTATCTCATGAGTTATTGTTCGTTGACCTTCTATCATCCTCTTGCATGTTTTTTTTCTATGCCTTATTTTAAATGCTTGCTTGTAATTCAATTGTGATCGTTTACCTGCTCTTGTTTAGGATGCATTAGTTGATCCCTTGTTTTTGTTTTTAAGCTAATGTGTCATAATTGATAATTTCCTTTGTGCATTCACATCTCTTTATCATTTTCTTAGCATAATTTTTTTTAAAAACCTGTGATTCGATTCACACTCTGCTCGGCAAAAAAATGAATTGATTCAGTATGAATCGTATCATTTAAACTGTGAATTGATTCATATGCGTAAAAACATATAACTATTTTGCATCTTGGTCGTTCATTACAAAAACAAATTTCCCTCTTCCCCTCTACTCTATTCTGTGACTGCTAACCCCTCACCATCCGAAAACTCTTCAAATCAACAAATTTCTCACAAAATCACTCCTAATGGGACCTAAACCAAATACCCAAACCGGTAGCACCAAGAAGGGATCAAAAGGAGGAGGAGGTGTCTGTATTGGGTCTGATGAACACCCAGGAATCACTGGGGTATTGGTTGAAGACATGTTATTGGACGAAGCTTACGACAGATATCTTAATTCATTTCATAATTCATATGATTTATCTCAAGTAAAAGCCTTTTATTGTGCTGCTGAAAGACAATCTGACAATGTCAGCTTTGTGTGCCCTTTCAAGAATTGTGTTGTAACCCTAACTCTGGGTAGATAGGTTAGTATTGTTGGACTTGATTGTGGGGATATTGATATTGAAAGTGAAAATGTGTTTGCTGGGTATGATAAAGTCACGGTTGTGCAAAGCATTTCAAAATCTTGTGTTGTTCCTTTAGAGTACTCCAATTTTAGTGTTATGTAACTAAAGTGTGATGATAGAATACTTCACTGGATTATTGCCAAGATCATTATGTGTAAGCAAGGAAATTTTGGTAGGATGGATGACTTAGACTTAAGATTGATGTGGTTGATCAAGAATAGGATCAAGGTAAACTGGTCGTTGTTCTTTTGCAATAGAGTGATGTCGTATAAACTGGGTAACTTCAAGAAGCTTCCTTATCCTTTGTTTTTGGGTCATGTTCTTAAAGAAAATGGAGACTGCTGACACCCTCTTAACCAAACCTAATCATAGGAGTGGGCTTGATAATGGTGTTGTCAATAAGAGGCATTACTGTCAAGATAGTGGCAACAATTGGTATTACGACAATGGTGACTTCTGGTTTTATGACGATATTGTTGTTCCTGCTGGATCCTCTGTTGAAATGGTTGATGTAATGCGGACAAACTTGAACATTGGGGAAGTTGGGTTAGATTGAGATGTAGAGATGGATGATGCTGAAGATGGAAGTGACTATGATTATGATTCAAACAATGTTGAGGTTCACCAAAGGGCTGACATGACTCAAGTGTTGGCAAGTATCAGTGACTTAAAGGCATATATGACACAAAGGTTAAATGACCAAGATGATCTGTTTCATGAAATTAACCACATATTTGACACCCAGGAAACTCAATTTAATGAGATAGAAGATCAATTTTGTAGGTGGAATACTAGTCTTGGTGTGTCAACCGATGAATTCTTCCCTGCCAATGATGGTGTTGCTGCAACCTTTATCCCACAGGATGATGAGCCAGCTGCATAGGAGTTTTTCTCTTTTTATGTACTCATGTTCTTTAATCTTGCTTTAAACTCTTTTGGCTTAATTTTCATACTTCATGCACTTTCATCTTTAAAATACTTTGACCTGTTGTGGCATATTTTCCTGCTTTAAACTATCCCTTTTTGAAGTTGTCAAAGGGGGAGAAAACATGTTATTTTTGTTTTGAACTTGGTAATGTTTGTTTTGAATGTTTTGAATTCTTATGTTTGCTTGTGTCTTGAATTTCTTATGCACTTGTATGGTACTATTGGTCGTATATGCGTATGTGCCTAGTTTTGTGGTTGTATATATATTCCATGACATACAATGTTTAGATATCATGTGCTTGCTATATACTATAAGTTTCAGGGGGAGAAAAATCAACATATTATTTGACATCATCAAAAAGGGAGAGATTGAAGCCTCTAGCTAGTTTTTGATGATGTTTGCTTGTTTATCAATTGTGTGTTTTAAGTTTAGCATGTTTAATTAGTTGATAGTTGTATCTTAGAATGTGTTAAAGCACCCAAGCTTACGTGTGTCTCAAGAAAATTCCTTATCACCACATATCATCTGTCAAAATCTATATTTCTTCTGCATGTATTGATTCAAGCATATCTAAATCGTATCACAAAATTTTCTGACTTTGTGTGAATCGATTCATGACATGTGTGAATCGATTCATTTTTGAATCATTTAAAAAATATATGAGTCATTTCACAATATGTCTCTGACTTATCCTGAATCGATTCAAACTGTTTTGAATCGTATTAACAATTATCCTGGGAAGCCTGAATCGACTCAAAGATCATTTGACACGCATCAATCTTTATGTCATTTTCACTTTTCCAATTTTGTCATTTAGTGGTCTGAATCGATTTACACATTTAGTGAATCGATTCATTGTGTTGTTGTAGCTCGAAAATTTGCACTTCATCACCTTTACTATATAAACTCTCCTCCTCCTAACTCTCAATTCATTAAATCATTTGCAACTATTCTCTCTAGGTCTCAAAAATTCTTTGTTCATAAATTTTTCAAGATTAAACACTTTTTCTTAGAACACTTTGTGCTTTTAGGGATTGTAAGTTGGTTCTGTCAAGGAAATTGGTTGGGCTTAACCAAAGTGAATAATCTCATTCCACCTCAAAAGGACTTGGGGGTTCTTTCTAATTGTTCTTGGAATCGAAGGGGATTCGCTTACCAGACGTAGCATCGAAGACTTGAGTGAAGAGTTCGAAGGGGTGCACGGGTATTCAAGAATTCGAAGATTCAAGAAGCACCAAATTCAAAGGTTATTTGAAGTTTGGGGGAGATTTTACATAGGAGTTGAAGAACTAGGCTTAAGTTTCAAGGAACTCTTGTAAACACATTTTGTATTCAACAATTGTTACATTGTGGATAACCTCTGTGAAGGAGTACTTCATTGAGAAGAGTGGCTCTAGAGAGGACGAAAAGAGTGAACTACTATAAAAGTAAAGACAAGTTTCTATCCTTGAATTAGGTTTCAATACTTAGCTTTGATCAATAGGTTTCAATTCTATTCAAATTCATCAATTACACATGCATTGTGAATTTGTTTGATAGCTTGTTATATTTTCATCTAGGTTTGGTTTGAAATTGTTTAAGCTTTGCAAATTGTTAAAGAACTATTAACTTTTGCTTGTAATAAGATTTTTATTGTGAATCTTTCAATTCTACATTGAATCTTATAATCACATAGTCTTATAATTTTTGCATATTGTTGTGATTGCTCAAGTGTATTTCCAAATAGTCAAATTTGATTAAAATCGTTTTTATTAAATCTCCGAAAAGTTTTTCAAAAGCACTAATCATCCCCCCCTCTAGCACGCTACCTTAATAGCCATATTGACCAACACCTAAAGCTTAGCGTTCGACAAGACGCGAGTTAGAGACGCAAAATCGTTGAAATCTAGCAACTGACGTTAAAGCGGAAGATTTCAAAATTCAAAGAGAAGTGGTTTCCTCAAATGGAGAACGTGGCAGACAAACGGTTGTCTACATGGAAGGAGTGTCGATCGTGGGATTAATTTCTTTCCAGTTATTTTCTATGTTAAATAATAGTTTTCCCTAGGAAAACAGGTCGCAAATCACCTATACAAAATTCTAAAACACTCGAAGCACCGGCGTGAGAGAAAAGAGTGATAAAGAATTTATGTAAAAGATTTATTGAACCACCTTTATCTTTAATGCATTGCATTTTTACCTTTCCTTTAAGTTTCTGCAATTTAAACTTAATGCCTTTACTTTGCTTTTAAAACCCTTTTTCTGTCGAAAGACGCCATACGATCTCGACCTGTTCATAAAGCAACCTATGAACTTGATGAACGCACAAAAACAAATGCATAACATGTCCTAGGATCTTTTGGTTTGGTCCTGCTTGTAATAATCAAAACCAACCCGTATTGATTACCAAAAACACCGGTAAACAAAGAGTAAAAAGGTTGATATTATTGTCTGAGAGAAAATTTGGAAACACTGTTCTTCCGTAGATGGGCATGTACATAGAACCTTAATCTACCATTCAAGTTTAAAAGAAGACAATTTTCAATATTTTTTTTTCTTACATGACAATTAACAAATCTCACGGACATGCACTATAAGGTTTTAGGTTGTATCATCTGAGCAATTCTTCATTAATGGTCAACTATACGTTGGTGTTTCAAGGATTAAAAGTAAGCAACAATTGAAGATACTTATTAAAAATAGTGATGATCTTCTTTTGAATACTATAACTAATGTTGTATACAAAGAAGTATTTGAAAACTAAATATATATAAGAAGAATTTATCTTCAATACATTGGTGGGTTTTTTTGTTTTGTTTTGAGAAATCCAAACTAACCCATCAAAGTTGATGCCGGGAAGAATTAAACATGATATCTTAACAGAAGCATATTCCAAAGTCTCAAGTTAACACCACCAAACCAACCGAAATGAGTTTGGTTAGAATTTATTATTTTATTTATAAAAGTACTTTTTGTTCAATATATACTAGTAATAGACCCATGCTTCTGTACGATTCGCAGAACATTCCGGTAATTATATAAAAAATAGTTACATTGTTAATATTGTCAAAAGTTTAAAGAATTATTTTAGCGAATCAAATGTTTAAAGATATTAAATGAAAATTATCAACATTCATATAATGTTTCTATTAATTATTTTTTCTTATACATATAAAAATATGTTAAATATTTGAATTGCGAATATTGTCGATTTTATTTTCTTATGTACACGAAAACAAATTTTTATATACATATATGAGAAAGTCAATAAATAATTTTTTAAAACTCATGATTATTTTCAAAATATCAACATCAATGTAATGTTTCTATTAAATAGCTTTTTATTTTATATACGCAAAACACTGTTCAATGTTTGCACCGCACCCGTTGCAGATTTTATGCGTTTTATCTGCATAAACACATTTTTGAGTAAATTTTATTTTTTTTTATAGGCAAATAGAAAGGTTGGGCATCAAGGAGGGTTGAAGCATCCCAACTAGGTTGGCACCCAACAACAACTCCCATCCTTTACCGCCTTCTTAATACGTAATAATATTATTAAAAGAAATGAAAATTTGTACAAAAGAAGAGGGGACTAGGCCAATACCCTCAAAACAAACGGACGAACAAAAATAGATAAAAGAAAACTAGAAATGGCTACGGAAATCTAAAGTTGAGCAGCCCATTTATGTCTCTAGTAAAATCAGCTAACAAAGAAACTGGCATAATGTGGAACCAAGAAGTGTTGGTCACGCCATGTCCCATAGTAGCCAAAGCGTCTGCACAACTATTTCCTTCCTTGTAAATATGAGAACAAATAATCGTTAAACCAAGCTGCATGTAGTTATGAGAAAATTGATATGATAAAATTGTGGAAACTCGTTAATATTGTTAAAATATAAACATTAATAGTGTTTCTGTTGAATAATTTTTTATTTCATATGTAAAACACAATTTAATGTTTGCACTGCGGCCCGTTGCAGATTTTATATGCTTATATATGCATAAATAAATTTTTATTTACAAGTATGAGAAAATCGATATGATAAAATTTTCAAATATCAACATCAATACAATGTTTCTATTAAATAATTTTTTATTTTATATGTAAAATAACGTCCAATGTTTGCACCTCACCCGTTGCAGATTTTAAGTGTTTTACGCGTGGAAACAAATTTTTATGTAAATATATGAGAAAGTTGATATGATAAAATTTTGGAAACTCATTAATATTGTCAAAATATAAATATTAATGTGTTTCTAGTGAATTTTTTTTTTTTTATATTCAAAACAACGTTCAATGTTTGCACTGCACCCGTTGCAGATTTTATGTGCAATTTTTATGTGCATATAGCAGAAAATCGATATGCTAAAATTTTGGAAACTCAAAACTATTTTTAAAATATCAACATAAATGTAGTGTTTCTATTAAATAACTTTTTATTTTATATTTAAAACACCGTTAAATATTTCAACCGCACTCGTTGAGGATTTTATATGCTATGCAAAAGAATTTTATTTATTTATCGATATATGATAGTCGATGTGATTATAAAATTTGGAAAAATCATGATGATTTTCAAAATATCAACATCACTATTTTCTTTCTCCAAAATACCATTAAATATTTACACCACAATAATTGTAGAATTTATGTGCTTATATCTCCAAAATCAATTTTTATGTACACCGATATGAGAAAGTTGATGTTTAAATTTTGAAAAGTAATGGTTATTTTAAAAATATTAACATTAATGTAGCGTTTCAATTAATTGTTTTTATATGCAAATTAGTAAGATTAAGAGATTCAAAGATATA
>Ga0099826_10000765_pt1 | contig 16999 bp, 45 predicted proteins | sample Mtrugardesep15_FD_76830 | JGI IMG/M metagenome (GOLD analysis project Ga0099826, IMG submission 76830) | Root nodule microbial communities of legume samples collected from California, USA - M. trunc garden sep15 | ecosystem: Host-associated > Plants > Roots > Nodule | place: USA: California... | reverse complement strand
GGTTCGCGTGATCCCCTCGAAGTAAACGTCCTCGGGTGGCTCTTCATCGAACCAGATATAATCAACCGTGTTTGCCTGCCACTTACCGCGACCCTGCTCGTATGCCTTGAGCAGGAGCGTTGATGCGCCGCCGGAGACGTGCCGGACCGTGACGCTATCCAACGCACCAGAAACGCCAGAGCGGCGCGTGGTCTCGATGATCGCAGCCTTCGGTATATACCCAGTGCCCCAATCCTCTTCGTTCATCGGGGGGCCGACGAGGAGGCGTTGGACACCGTCACGCGTCAACTCGTAGGACTCGGAGCCGGCGATCATCACGATCGGCTTGTCGAAGCGCTTGCCCTCCCACCAGTCAGGATACCGACCAGTCAGATGCATTGACGCTTCAGCAGCCCCAGCCAGCGTTTTTCCCAGCTGATTGCCTGCCATAAACAGCCGTTCGCGGTAGTCGGCGCCGTCCCTATGAAACTCGATCTGCTTCGAATACGGCTTGTACTCGTTCAACAGGTTAGTGCGTCGTCTCCGGTCCAGTTCCGCCAGCAGAGTCGCCTGCTCCCTGAGCATTAAGGAAAGGTCGGATGGCGGAGTCGAGGGACCGGATGCGCTCGATGAGCTGCTCATCCGTTAATTCATCCGTGCTGTTGACGTTGATGTTCAGATCCTTCGGAAGGATCGAGGCGATGACCTTGAGATACTGTTCCGGCTTTTCGTCTCTGACTCGGGCGATGACCGACACACCGTGGTCATGGAAGTCCGCATGCATGGCCTCGATGAAGGCCTCGCCGAGCTTGGACCGAGCACCCTTGGGCCTGCCGCTAGGGTTGCCAGACTGGCCAGGCTTGAACAAGTGCGCCGGCCGCTCTTTCTCGTCTGTAGGTTCAGACATTGACATGCCCCGTATTACGGCGTACTGACACCGTGTTACACTGTATTACGCTAAACCTTAAGGAGGACGCTAATGGCTATCCGAATAAACCGAGACAGCGCCACCAAGCCCAAGCCGATCGCAGAGCTTACCGCACCCGGGGCAGTAACCCCGTCCTTTGAAATCCTAGAGGACCCGCTACCTTGGGGATCCCACTCTAGAACCCCCAAGGCGCTGATCACGTTGCGCGTTGATATCGATGTGCTGGAGCGGTTTAAAGCTACCGGCTACGGATGGTCTACGAGGATGAATGCAGCACTACGAAAGGCTGCGGGCCTCTAGCCTACCTGAGCCGTACCCTACCAATGCGACAGCGCCGGTCCTCGGCGTTTGTCTGCGTTCTCTCAGCTCTTACCCTGTGGCGTTCTTTTAGGCTTATGAACCCGCAGGGATGCGAGAAAACCGGCTCAGCTTCTATCTGCATTGAGAACGGAGATTGTTCCTCTCCGAAGTAAGGGACGTCGTCCCACCAGCTGTGGGGCCTTACGCTCACCCTATCGCGCATATAAGAGCCTCGCGTCCACTCTACTGAACCGTATGGAAGACCAGCTCTTCGTCTTCGGCATCTATGTATTCGATGTTCATCCCCGCAGCCTGAGCCCGGGCGAGCAGCGTGTCGTTCAGCAATACCAGCAGTTCATTCACGCCGTGTTCTTCTTCGAATGCGAGACATGCAGCGATTAGGTCTGCTTCTGTCACTCGCTCGCCTTTGCGTCATCGCGTATGGCGTCCGGGTGCTCCGGATACTTGATCCTGCCATCCCCGACAGGCCAGCCAAGGCGACCGTGCTCTTCCTTGCAAAGAGTGTATGCGACGTTGTAGGCGCCCATTTCGTTCTCGAACTCTCCGAGAGAGGCTGAACCGCCTGAATAACTGCGCCGGCCATCCTCGTGGATGTGGTCGGAACTCTCAAACCTCGTAACGATCCAGCGCTTAACCTCCCGGACCCGATACTCGACCTTCTCGTTGGTGATCGTTTCCATGTCTTTCCTCATGCTGAAAGCGACGGCCGCAGCCGCCAGTCAGGCATAGCGCTCCGGTTAGGCGCATCCTCGGTGTTGCACCAAGCCTCGATGACGACAGGTTTCTTGCGGAACTTCGCCACGCTCATCTCCTCAATACAGAAAACCCGCCCCTGCGAACAGAGACGGGCTAGAAGCGGCCAGGTTGCAATATCCATACCCTTACCTACTGATTTGCGCAAGGGGTGTTTTGCGGTAATCCACACGTCATTCGTAGGGCTGGATATCGGCGAACAGTACCCCTTCCATTTTATCTTTCCTCTGTTGAGGGGCTCATACTTTTTCTACCCATGAGATTTCGAGGACGCCGAGGTGTTTCCAGTTCCCGGCGGTCGCTTGCGCGGCCGCCCCGTACGTATCGTAAATGGATCCGAAACTAACCCCCTTTGGCGTGTCCCATACGCTGACGTACCCCTTCACTGTCCGGGGCTCACGGTACTCGTGTTCACTCCAAGATTCCCCAGAGAATTGCCCTTTCCGGCCACAGGGTCGCTCTCCAATCATAAGGTTGTAGCCATCTACTTCGTAGGCGAAAAGGCACTTGGCAACGGTACCCGTCGTGCACTTATAGGTCTTCCCGACCTCGAACTTACAGCCTGCGCGCATTTTATCTTTCCTTACTTTGCTCTGGCGTTAATCACTCTGCTGTCTCGGTAAGCCCGCGATGCCATGCGAGGGCGTCGAGCCCGTTCCTGAGGTATTCCAGCTGGCTCTCCGGCATGAACCGGAGCGACTCGTAATCCATTACGCAAACATTGTAGACCGTGCTCTTGACGAGATGGCCACCGGCGCACCAAAGCAACACACCCTCCGCCTCCATCATCCTATTGGAGGCCGAGCGGGCGCGCTTTGCCTGCTCTGCGGTCGTCTCGCCAACGGATCCAGATACCCTGAACAGATCCTGAGCGCGGGCAGAGGGGAAGGGGATGCCGACTGCGCTGTAATATTTCGCCACGATGCCGGCGTAGTAGTCGCCCGCTTCGAGCTGATGTTTTTTGATGTTGCCGTCCATGAACATGCGACCCAGCGTGTAGCCCGAGCACCCGCTTGCGTGATAGTCGACGCCGTGAATCCTCTTCAGGGCCTCGATAGCCACGGCTCTGACCTCTCTCTCCGTCTCGGAGTGCTTTATTTGCCCAGAGGGAAACCTTTCCACGCCCTCTTTCCTGGGCCTGCCAGCGCGGATTGATCTCTTAACCCTAAGCCTTTCAGCCATGGATACCATTACTTTTCCCCAGCGCCTCGTGAGACATTCTCAACGCAACGATAGCCACGCAAAGCCCTACATCAAGATTTATAAATCCGTTCGTGGCCCATCGCATAACAACAGAAACGATTATTACCACAGATGAGAACAACAGAATACTCGACCACGTTCTGAATTCCTTGTTCATGCTGCTTCCCGCGCAACGTTCTCCACAAAAAGATCATGCTGGATCATGCCGAGTGCTTGTAGATAGCTATCGAGGATAGCCTCTTGCTCGGCGCGCTCGTCCGTATCCTGCTTGCGGATGGCGATAACCTTACGCAAGGTCTTGACATCAAGGCCGAAGCTCTTGGCCTCACTGAAGACGTCCCGGATATCCTGGGAAAGCTCCTTCTTCTCTTCTTCCAGGCGCTCGATCCTCTCGATGAAAGCCCTCAGCTGCTCTCTAACAATTCCGTGGTTATCGCTCATGCTTGCTCCTTAAGGGCCGCTTGGATCATGAGGGGCCATGCCTCCTCGGCGATCAGCGCGTCAATGACGCTATTGGGGATGCCGCGCTTGTCCTCCTCATCGGCGACAGCGTCGAGCATCGCCTCTGTCGGCTCCATAAGAGCCTCTATGGCGGCGCGGGCGTCGTCAAGGTACGGCGCCTTATGCACCTTCGTTTGGATGCCCCACGGACGGCAGCCAGCGCCGTTGCGCTTTTCGTAGATCGCCCTGGCCAAACGCTCTACCATCGTGCTCATGCGCTTTCCTCCGCCCGGTTGAGGGCTTCGAGGCCCATCGGGGTGATATTCCAACGACGGCCTCTATCCGAGTATTTTGCAAAACCTACACTTCTCATCCTGGCTCTTGGGCGTTCCTGCGTTCTATCTTTTCCCATGCTCGCCGTAAGCGGAAGCCCATCGCGAACCCTCTTTAGAAAGTCTCTTTCTTCGCGGGATAGGCTTATTTTGCGGATTGGGGCGGCGTCTTGGCCCGGCGGCGTATCAGTGAAAACTTTGCCATTTTCTATATTCCGCACGGCGTGGAGGCACGAAGAGTGATCCCTGCCCCCGAAGAAGCGGCCCAAGGCCGGGAACGAAACATCCTTACGCTCCATGTAGATCGCGTACATACACGTGTGCCTAGCGGCTACGATACGCCTCGTTCGATGAGCCCCCCTAACATCTTCTATGGAGATCCCAGGAAACTGACGGAGAGTATCCAGGCAAATCTCCCTCATCGAGCGCCGGAAACTGACTGGCTCTGCATCGTCTCCCATAGTGGCTGCCGCTGCATAGTTCGCATATGGTCCAAAACTGACACTGACCGATGTGGAGGTGCCGGCGGCCTTCAGGGTGGCACTGAGGTCATTCCAGTCTCGGAATGCTCGTACATGGGCGTCATAATCCCGAAGCACGGCAAGAGCTGGCACCGGCTTGGGCTTGCTGAAAAGTCTCTCTCGCACAGCCCTGTAGGCTTCGTGCTGTCTCATTAGTTCAGGCTGCGCTTGCATTTCTGTTCTCCTTGTCTGCACTTCCGATCGGGCCGTAAATTTCGCTGGTAGCCCAGCACCAAATGCTGCCGGCAGGTATCCGCTTGCTCTTTGCCATCTCGGAGAACCGCTCGAATGTCACTGCTTCTGCGAGGAGTTCTCGACGTTCTCTGCGGGCATTGTCGCGTTGGATTTCGCGCCAGTCCTTCATTTCGTGGGCTCCGAGAGCGGTTCCCACAACTCGCGCATATACTCCCAATACGGCTTGAGAAAATCGATTATGGCCGGCTCGTCAGCGCGGCAGACATAGACCGAAACCGATTGCAGAAGCGCCTTGCGCTGGCCAATAATCTGCATGACGAATTGGGCGTGACGGTAATAATCGTCGCCGTTGTATTCGGCGAGGTCCCAGCCTTCGCCTTCGCGCCAGTCCCATCTGACAAACCAGTTGTAATCGATGTCACCCCCGCCCCACGCGGCGAGGAATTCGCCCCATGTTGCGTATTCGGTGTGCATGTCTCTGGCGTAGTAGTTGCCCTCGTTGATGTAATATGAATGGTCGACTTCCCAGAGATGTTTCACTGCATCGTCCTCCCGATCACGCCCTCAGCCCTCAGCTTCGCTACCATCTGGCGGCGGCGTTCTGCTTCCTCTGGGGAGATGGGCTCTGGAGGGGATACGATCTCGGCAGGCCCGTAATTGGCGGAAGTCTTCAACGGCATGGGGTTGCGCTCGTCGCGGAAGCTCTTGCCCTTCTGCATCCATTCGGCCTTGAAGCCCTGCCATCCGCGGTTCAGGTGCTCCTCTGCGGCTTCAACAGCGTTGCCGGTCATCTCGTACTGCTTCAGCAGGGCCTTGGCGCCTCGGGCCGTGAGCGGGCATTTCAAGCCCTTGCGGTGGGCGATTACGTCCTTCGCTAGTTCTTCGCCGAGGACAGGCGCTAGAATTTCAAGGATCTCTTTCATGCTGCCTCCAAAGCCTTCTTTCCGGCATTCGATAGACGATAGACCGGGCCGTCGTTCGATATCGTCGCGAGCACGAGCCCCTTCTGTTTCATCTCGTGGAACACTAGGGCCGCCGCCAGCTTCTCCTCGTTATCGATTACTCCGATGCAGTCGCTCCCCCGCGCGGCGAGGAACTGTAATGCTTCCATTTCATGCGGCTTGATTGTCATCTCATCCCTCATACCGCTGGATCAGAACTGCGCACGGCGGCCCATCTGCACGCCACTCATAGGAAAGGCGCCGCACGTATTTGTTGCTGTCGTCTTCGATAATCCCAGCCTTCACGAGCACGTCGCAAACGGCCTTGTCACAGTTGCCAGCATCCCGAGCTCGCTTGTCTGGCGCCACGAGGCCTACTGAAATACTCACCTCGCCCTTGATCGGCTGCACTCTCTGCGCCTTGATCATCCATAGGGCTTCGTTCTGCCATGCTTTGTAGCGGCCGGTTGGTACACGGCCCCTGCCGGTTACGTTGGTGAAGCAGGCGGATAGCGGGACCGGGAAAGGAAGCTCGATGCGTGTCACGCGGCCTCTCCCTGCCTCTGCGCTGCCCTACGGCAAAGCTCCGCTATCTTCTCGGCCCAGGCGAGACGGCGGCGTTTATTGGCAATGTTGTGGTCGGGCCACGGCCTCTTGGAACTTGGGCCGTGATCCTTCATCCACGTTTCGAGTTCGTGGACGTACTTGTCGGCCTCTGCCGCCATTTCGGCATACGAAGTGAACTCCTGATCATTCGTCGTGCCGATCTCGGAGTTCCGGGGTGATGCATTCGGCCCAGTCAAGACGCTCTCCTGCGACGCGCTGCCACCGACGCCTCAGCCTTAGTCGCATCGAAAGAGGCAATTTGCGCATCCAGCGTAGCCAGACGGGCACGTAGTTCTTGTTGTTCACGCTTGGTCTCCTCGATTACTGCAAGCCGCAGTGCGTCCATTTCCTCGGCGTCAATCCTTCGCGCCGTGCCTTCCCAGATAGACCTAGCCCGTCTCTGGGTAAATTCCTTGTTCACGAGGCGCTGAACGAACTTGCACGCCTCGAAGAAAACGTTGTCGAGCTTGCCGTAACGGCGGAGCGGGAAAGCGTCCCTCAACAAACCTTGCGCTACAAAAACGTCACTCATTGCCTTACCTTCGTTGACCTTATGAGCCTTGGGACGGGATCCCAAGTTCCTGTCGTCGGTTCCAAGCACCTTGTCGTCCTCCTGTGTGATTATCTCCTTGTTGAAGGAGACAAACCGAATGCACAGGACGTTCACACTTCACACTGAGGAACCGGACGGCGAAGTCGCCAAACTTGAGGCCGATACGGTTCCATCGAATTTTACCCCCTTGGGGGAAGCTACAAACGCAGTCGTCATGCGGCTGAATTCGAAGCTGCCACGCATCAAGGTTAAGAGGTTGAGAGGGCTCCATGGGGAGGAGAACACAGAGCCCTCTCGGTAGTCGCCTGGGAGGAAGGGGCGGCGACTATTCGTAAATAGATACGATCCAGAGGATCACCCACAGGCCGATGGCGAGCAGAACGATCTGCAAGACCAGAGCCTCGGCGGTCTCGTAGACCATCACTTGGTCCTCGCGAGGACCTTAGCCCAAAGCTCGTCCGCCTCGCGCTGGGACTTGTCGTAGTCCGGGCGGTCATATGGGCCGGCGCGGCGGCAAAGGAATACGGCCAGAAGGATGCAAAGCCCAAACCATGCGGTGCTGCCTGCGACAACAAGCCCAAGATCGGAAAAATGGATGCCGAAAATAGTCATGTCATTACCCTTCTTTCGTGTTTCAGTTCGAACAGCCACAAAGGCGTTCGAATTCGGATGGGGTTTCGTCGTGGCGGCGGTTCCAGAACGCAGCAGCTTCGTTAGCCGCGTTCTGGATCCACTCTTCGGGGGTCTTCCCCTTGAAAGGACGGGGCTGCGCGCAGTCCTCTTGCCAGTTCTCGGTGTAATGGAATGCCCTGCCGGCCGTAGCGACGGCGGAGAGGATCACGTCGATCTCGTAAACGCCGGTCGGCTCGAAGCCGTAGTAGTAGGCGCTCATGCGAAGTTCTTCGCTCATGACCCGATCGTCCTTGCTGAGATTGAGCGAATTCATTGCACCGACCCCGAGTTTTTCTTGTCATAGTAGGCGGAAGCTTCTTCCTCCGTGGCGAAGATCGCCATTATGAGGCCATCCCCACGGACGACCGACCAGCGGGTGACGCCCCATCGGTAATTCGGAAGAATGCGGAATGTTAAGCTCAGCATGGAACTACCCTCCATTCTTGGGTCGGTAGGAACCGGAACCCGTTGGAATTCATTGATGCTGCTTTAGAGGAACTTTGATCATGCCCGTCGTCGGGAAATCCGGAACTCCGAGCAATCCCGTTTTCATCTTCGATGAGGGAGCGCCCGCTTTTTACGTCGATCTGGTCACGGAGCTTGAGGTTGACGAACACGACATCGTTCGCCTGTCCTTCGCCGCTCAATCCGTCAACGGAGACGGTCAAACGAAGGCCGTCGTTTCGGTCCGCCTTCGAATGGTGACCGAGGTTGCTAAGAAGCTCTGCCGTGAGCTGGGGAAGATGGAGCATTGGTGAGGTCATTGAACACCTCCCGCCGCAACCAACAACTTTTCAACCGGGATCCCAGTTTCCTTGCTGATCTTGACTGCCAGAGGCAGAGACGGGTTTGCCTCTCCCAAACGGACCTTTGTGATCATCGATCGAGACGCGCCGACCAATTTAGACAAGTCCACATCGGCTATGCCGAACCGGCCAAGATCTCTCACCGGAGGCTTTTCAGCGAACTCGCTCACGAAACCGGTGATTGCTACATGCGCCTCGAACCACTCGCCGCGACAATGGTATTCGGAGAACAGCGCGTGGAGTTCGCGCTCCTTTTGGAGGTCCCCTTCCATGGTGCCAAGGAGTTTGCATTCGAACGGTGCGTCCGCTTGTATCTTGCTGAAGCGGACCTTCGGCTTCCCGGAGTATCCGACCTTTATCCTGTCGGCGCACTGAATGAAGTAGATCATTGCTGCACCTCCTCGCGCTTGGCGAAGTCCCTGGCATTGACCTCGCCGCCTGTTACGCGCTCTATCTTCATTGCCAGATCAAACGAAGGCGTCCTGTTCCCAGTCTCAAGCCGGTTTACATACCAGCGAGAAATTCCAAGAGCCTTCCCGAGAGCCGCCTGGGTGACCGCTTTCGGTTTATGGCTTTTCCGCCAGAGTGTGAGTGCGTGTTCGTTTTCCATGTTTCTATTGTTGCCACATAGCCAACTCATTTGCAAGGGGTCTCGAAAAAAAATGTTGGCAACGTGGCCGTCTACAGTTGACGAGAAGGCAACTAAACTTCCGCCATGGTAACTAGAATTGGCCCAAAGAAACCGTTCAGGCACTTTTTGCGGGAATGGCGCGTTGCGAGGGGTTTAACCCAGCAACAGTTAGCCGATCTCCTTCCTGTAGGGGAAGACGGCAAACAGACCGGCAAGGACCAGATCAGTCGCTGGGAGAGCGGGAAGCGCGACATGACCATGAGCGTTCAGGCCGCCCTGGCTGAAGCCCTTGGCTTTGGAGAAGACCCCGGGAAACTGTTCCATGATCCAGAACAGCCGAGCATAGACGACCTACTAAGATCCGCCCCGCCAGAGCGCCGCCGCGACATCTTCGTTGTCGTTGAGGCGATGCTCAGGACAGGCACGGACGGCTAATCGCGATAGGCGAAAATCATCAGGGGCATTTTCGGGTCTTCCGGCCGACAGCGGATTTCAACTCTGCTGACGCCTGGCATTTCGCCTTTGATGGTGTCTTCGAGATCCCTGAGCAGGGATCCTAGGTCATTGTGTTGCTTTGCTACTGAAATTTGTGGAGCGACAGCGGCCCCGACAGCCGCGAATGAAAAGAATTCACGTCTACGCAATTCAAGTTTTCTCCCAGCGCACCCGGCCACCAATACTGTAGGTGCTAATGCAACCTAAACAGAGATAGCTCTTTCGGACTAGGAAAATTTTCGGTCTCAATTTTCTGTGAGCTGTCACAAAACTGCAATACTTCACGCAGCGCGCCGCGAATTTCTGTTGAGCTGCGCAACCGGTGGTGAACGGATTGTGAAGGTGCAGACCAATTTACCACCATATTTTTAGGGTTTTTGTGGAAACTTGGTGCACAAGGCACAAACGAAACGACTGCATACGCCCAAATATGGCGCATTCGCGGCGCGTCCGTATTCTGATCACTTTTCGTTACAGAGGCTATCTATTGTTACTACAGTCTTACCATTAAAGGTTCTGAACTTGAGAGAGGGAGGGAGAGAAGGCAAAGCTTCCCCCTACCCCTAGGACCAAAGCCCAAGAGGCAGGGGAAGCATTTGCCTAGCTTCTGAACCGTCGGTCGGTCGGTCGCTTATGGCAGGACGCCTTCCGGCTGGTCCGTCCTCATTTTCTGGCAGCGCAGTAGGACTTTCGCTTCCCGCGCCTCGGGCTTCACCAGCTCGGGAATTGCACCCGGTCGCCCAATCATCTGCAGCGATGAATACCATAGCGCCAACCCGGTTGGCAAGAGAGCAACTTTTTTTGATTTTCTTCCGCGACACCTCTTGCTCTTTTGTTGGCTGTATGGCAACCTACATCTCATCGAAAGGCAACCACGAAGCCTCCCGGCAGATCTGGTTGCCTCACTCAAACGGAGGAATGAGAGATGAAAATCGAAAGCAGCTTCGCAATCATCGACATCAAGAAGGGCCGCGAAAAGCTCGCGAAGCATTTCGAGCATCGCCCGCGGCTCGGTGAGTGTCCTCCTTCGATGCGCATCCCGATCACCATCACTGGCTACCTCGACGGGCAGCACAGCCGCGACGATGGCGAGAGCATCGAATTCTCCATGTCTGTTGACAGCATCAAGACCGCGTGAGGTTCGCCATGAGCATCCCCGACATTAAGCAAATCATGATCGGCCGCATTGAGGAACTGTTCGCGTCGATCTCTGGCAACAGCAGCGACGAAGACTGCCAGTTCGCTCTGAAACGCTACCTCATGAGCAATTACAGCGACCTCGCATCTCTGAGCTTCTGGCTTGGCTGTGATGCCAAGACGTTTCAGGACGAGGCTGTACCGGCTGCAGACATCGTGGACAGCGCGTTCTTCGAGCTGAACCGGGAAGCCGAGTTCGAAGCGCCGGCAGTTCGCCAGCAGTATTCCACGCTCAACTCTCGCCAGCAGTTCGGCGCTGTAGTCGAGGGGGCCCAGCTATGAGCGAGAAGATCGAAGACGGCGGCTATGCCTTCCCGGTTCAAAGCAGCACGTGGGATTACAAAGGGATCACTGTTCGCGACTGGTTCGCCGGTCAGGCTGACGTTCCTTGGAATGCAGTGATCGAGACACTTTCGATCAAAGGCATTGAAAATCCCACCGTGAAGCAGATGGCAGAGTATCGCGCCCTTATGAAATACGCCGAGGCCGACGCCATGCTCGCAGCCCGGAAAGGCGGTGCGTGATGAACGACATAATCGAAATCGGTGACAGGGTTTGGGCTGACGACAACGAGGTCTCAACCATCCGCAGCATGGACCGCTCCATCGGCATGTACCTCCTTGAGAACGGTCGCGTTCTGTATCGGCACCAATTCACGCCGATGAAATGGGAAGAGCCGAAGATCACTTCCACAGGGATTGGCGTATGTGCATCAGGAGCGAGCGGACAATGACAGAAGAACAGGCAATCGAACGCCTACGGTCAGAGCTGCGCATGCAGAAGGCGCGCATACGGGGCTGGATGGAAGATAACCGCTGCACCCACCTCCGCATCACCACGGACCAGCTTATGGACGCTTGGGATGGTATTGAGGCAGCTCTCGTAGAGACAGCGGGTCACGACATATTTGCACGTCGCAGGCTTTGGGCGGCGGCAAGCGGGGGCAGCGCAGATGTCGAGGAGCCCATCCTTTCCGCCCTGTCCCGCACTCGCAGCCTGGAGGACGCGGCATGAGCGGGAACACGAAAGGCCCATGGGTCGCTCGTCAGGAATTCTCAAATCGGTGGCGCATTGAGAGCCACGCGAAAGGCCCGGAATTCATTCCGATTTCGGTTGGGCTCGCGTGCACGACCTTCCTTGAGGTTGGATGCAGCAACGAGGACACAGCAGCCAATGCACACTTGATCGCCGCCGCTCCTGATCTTCTGGACGCCCTGAAAGGCATCCTCAGCAATCCGGGCGGACGGTGCAGCGCCGACCAATGGCAGTCCGGGCTTAAAGCAGTTGCCAAAGCCGAGGGCCGGTCATGAAGCGCCTCCTTCGCCACCCGATCACGGAGCTTGCCTGCTTCATCGCCGTTCTGATCCTCCTTCACGTAGAAGCAGCATGGATTTTGACGCCATGAGCTACCCGACACCCGACCAGCTCCGAGCCCACGCAAAGCACGCCCGCCAGATGGCCGAAGAGTATCGCTCCGCGGGCAATCACAAGATGGCCGACCGGCGTGACGAAGATGCCGATTGGTACGAAATCCTCTGCGCCCGGGAAGAGTGGCGCATCGAATGCGAACGCGCAGAACGCCACACGGAGGCAGCATAATGTCTGACAACACAGCGCTGTGGGACAAACTCGGCAAGACCGATCCCAACCACACGAAGACGTTCAAGCGCGCCGGGGGTTTCTCCGGAACCGCCATCAAACCGATGTGGTCATATCGGCGCATGACGGAAGAGTTCGGGCCCTGCGGCAGTGGCTGGGGCATCAACGAACCTTCGTTCCAGGTTGTCCCGGTCGGAGAGTCCGTCATGGTCTACTGCACGGTATCCGTCTGGTACGAGAAGGCCGACCAGACCGTTTTCGGGGTCGGCGGGGACATGGTTTCTGGCAAACGCGGCAACTATTCGATGGTGGACGATGAGGCTTTCAAGAAGGCCTACACGGACGCGGTAACGAACGCTCTCAAGATGATCGGTGTTGGCGCCGACGTTCACATGGGGATGTTTGACGACAACAAATATATCAACACGCTCAAGGCTGAGTTTGCCGAGCAGAAGACGGATCTTCCAGCCCCAGCCAACGACAAGCCCAAGTCCAGCGCCTCTCTCAAGCGAGACGGCACATTCGAGCGCATCCGCGAACAGCTCGCACAGGACATGCTCGATGTTGGAACCTTCGCCCAATTCGAGCAGGTCAAGGAGCACTACCGCGCCGAGGCCAAGAAGAACGGCTGGAATAATAGCTTCCTCTTCGGCCTTTCAGAATTATTCGGGGGTTATGAAATAGACCTACAGAAGAAAATCGATGAAGAGAACTCCTCATCAGGCCGCCATGTAAGTACGTTGGAGGCAGGTTGGTGAGAGGCGATGCTAGGCGATATTTCGATGAGGTAGTTCTTCCATACGACGGGAAGGAATGCTTGATCTGGCCGTTCAGCACCAAGAACAATGGCTATTACGGCCAAATAAAATACGACGGCAAAATGCATTCCGTCCATCGTCTCGTGTGTGATCTCGTCCATGGGGCCCCTCCGACGCCCAAACACCATGCGGCCCACGAGTGCGGGAAGGGGCGCGCTGGGTGCGTCAACCCAAATCACATCTCATGGAAGACGGCAAAAGAAAACAATGCCGACAAGCTAGCCCACGGAACGCACAACCGTGGCGAACGGCACGGGCAAGCCAAACTTACCGAGGAGGACGTTCGTGAAATTCTACGCCTTAAAGGGTTAGAGGCGCAGCGATCACTCGCCCGCAGGTTCGGCGTATCGCAAACGAACGTCAGGTTGATTCATCTCGGCGATAGTTGGTCTTGGATCCAACCAACATAAGGAATTCATCATGAAGAACATCAACATCTCCGGCAATATCACGAAAGACGCGGTTCTCCGCCGCACGCAATCAGGTGAACCGGTAACAGGCTTCTCCGTTGCCGTGAACGACGCCCGCACCAAGTCAGCTCTCTTCTTCGATTGCAGCCTATGGGGCAAGCGTGGAGATGCGCTGACAGCCTACCTCAAGAAGGGAACGAAGGTTTCCGTATGCGGTGATCTCGGCACGCGAGATCACGACGGCAAGACGTACCTGACCGTCAATGTCTCGGAAGTCACGTTGATGGGTGGCGGAGAGCGCCAGCAGCAGCGAGAACCGGAGCCGGATATGTACGGCAACGATCCGTCCACCCTCGACGACACGATCCCGTTCTAGGAGCGCGTCATGGCCAAGAGCACAGAAGCACCCCCGATTTACCTGCAGCGCCGCGGCGAAGTTCTCGTGGGAGAGATGCAGCTTGATCGTGACGCCATCGCCGAATTCAAACAGGGCGACCGCATAAAGGTCGCCATGCATACCGGACGCGTTCCGAAGCGGCTTCGGTGGTATTTTGCCTTCCTCGGCAAGGTGATCGACGCGACGAATTGCGCCCCGAACAAGAAGGCCCTGCATCAAGTGGTGAAGCTTAGAACAGGCTTCACCGACGACGTGATCATGGGCGGATACGTGATCAAAGTTCCGGCATCAGTCTCATTCGAAAATATGGATGAGGCGACATTCGGCAAGTTTCTCGATGCCGCCGTGGCCTTCATCGCCTCTGAATTTCACATCACTCCCGAAGATGCATTTGGAGAAGCAGCATGAACGTCCACGAACATCTCAAGCGCTACCCGAATGCCCGCCCCTCCACGCTCCTATACCTTGAGCGCAGGGCAGAGAAGACCGAGCAGCTTCGGTCTGGGCTAGACGCCGCATCGGATCGCCGGTCACGCATGCTGGCCGACTCCGAGCGCGAGACGGTCCTTGCAAGGCTTATCCGGAAGTTGAGGCGTTCGTAGATGGCCTTCCGCATCGCACCCCAGAACGCCGTCGCCACCTTCCCGAAGAGGAAGCCACAGAAGAACGGCAACTACCTGTCCTTCCTTCACAGCCTCCCCTGTGTGGTTTCTGGAGCCCACGAAGTGCAAGCGGCTCACCTGTCCTACGCCTCTCTTCGGCATGGACATTTTGGGCGCGGGAAAGGCTCGAAGGCTCCGGATCGGTGGGCTCTCCCGCTCTCTGCGGCTGAACACACTCGGCAGCATTCCATGAACGAGGAAGATTACTGGCGATCGGTCGGGATCAACCCGCACGTTCTGGCGCTCACAATCTTCGGGCTTTGGTCGGACATGGGCGACGACGCGGAGCCGTTCGCCACGGCGATTATCAACCAGACACGAATTTAAGCTCGACAGCGGGCACTCAACGCGAGGAAACGCACATGACGGATAGACCCGCGATCAAATCGCTTGACTGGCAGGAAATCCACCAAGCCCGCAGCAACGAAGACCCGCGCACCGAGGTTGTTGGGTTTGAAGCCGACGCCGGTTTCGCATCCCATTACACGATCGAGGTGGTTGGCGGCGGGTTTACCGTCACCGACCCTGAGTACGAAACGTGGTCTTGCGTCTATCCTTCCGAAGATGCGGCAAAGGCTGCGGCGCAAGCAAATTTCGCCTCCCACATCCGCTCCTGCCTTCTCGATAAGCCGGAGGCGGTAGAGGTGGAGCCGGTTGCGTGGATATTCGAAGACGATCTGCCTGAGAGCTACCCATACGATATCATGTTCAAGTTCTCGAAGGTGGACGGTGTAAGGCTTTTCCCTGTTTATGCACCATCCCCCGCCGATACGGACGCCGCACAGGGCGCGATAGAACGGCTGGTCCGAGCGCTAGAGCCGTTTGCTAAGATCGGCGACTATATGCGCTACACACCCCCGGCCCGCTCTGTGAGCGTTGTCTACATGGCGGTCGAGGCGGATGGCATCAATTCGCACGGATCAGCAAAAGAAACTGTCGCTGCCTTCCGGGAAGCCCGCACCGCCCTTACTGCATATCGCGCCGAGGAGCCCCGCACATGAATAAAGAAGACCGGAAGGACTTGGTAGAGCGGTTGCGGAACGTCAGCCGTGGCGACCATGAGCGCGGCTGCCAAGGCTGTGAATACGTCTGTTCTTGCGACTATGACGAAACGTCGTGGAAGACGGCAGAGGAAGCAGCCGACGAGATCGAGCGCCTGCGATAGGTGCACCGCTGCAATCATCCAGTGCCTTGCTGAAGGCCAGGAGGGCGACGAATGACAACAGCAGACTTTGTTACCCCGGAGCAGTTCGCCCAAGCCTGCGGCGCTTCACCCCGGAAAATCCGGTCTATTGCAAGAAAGATCGGAGCATGCCGTATAATCGGGAACCACATGTTCCTGACGCCCACCGACATTGATGCAATCTTGGAGGCCAGCCGGCCATGCTCTTCACCCTCTACAAGCGCGGCGACATCTGGTGGTACCAGGGAACCCACGAAGGGAAGCGACACCGCGGAACTACTGGCGTTAAGAGAAGAGATGAGGCAAGCCGCAAACTCATCGAGATCCAAGAGCGCATCCTCAAGGAGTCCGAAGAGCGCAAGTCTGGCGAGAAACTGACGTTCACGCGAGCGGCCATATTCTACCGCAAGGCAGGGAAGCCTCTCCGCTTCGTGGAAAAGATGGAAGAGTATTGGGGGGAAACCCTCGTCTCCGAAATCACGCCCGGGCGCATCAAACAAGCCGCCGTCGAGATATTCCCGAAGGCGACCGGCGCGACCCGCAACCGGCATGTGATCGTTCCGACGCAAGCAATCATCAACCACGCCGCATCGCTGGACCTCTGTGCTCCGCTGCGGATGAAGCGGTTCAAGGTCGAGACGAAAACGAAGAAGCCGGCGACGTGGGAATGGGTGCAGGAGTTCATGAAGCACTCGAACCCGCACCTCGGGGCTCTGTGCTGTTTCATGTTCCTGACTGGCGCGCGCGTTTCGGAAGCCGTCGATGTGAGATGGTCTGAGGTAAATTTCCTGACGAGCAAGGTGCTCATCCGCCAGACGAAGGTCGGGAAGGAGCGCCAGGCTCACATGCCGCCCGAATTGGTCAAGGCGCTGCAGGCAATCGAAGGGGAGAAGGAACCGGAGGGGAAGGTTTTCAAATACTCTTCACGCCACACCGTCAAGCCGCAATGGAACAAGGTGTTCCGGCGTTGCAATATCGAGTATCTGACGTTCCATAGCTGCCGTCATGGGTTTGCGACGACGCTCCTGCATCGAGGCGTTGACCCGATCACTGTGGCGAAGCTGGGAGGCTGGGCCGACGCGCAATTGGTGTTTAACACCTACGGTCACGCCATGCGGGATGAGACGCTTACGAATGTTCTTGTCACAAATCCAGGCACAGCCGAAAGGCACAAAGTCGTAAAGCTAAATGTAAACAAGGCGGTAAGCGGTAAGGAGTAGTGCCCAAACACAACCCTCGTTGGGGAGGGGTGTCCCGCTGTCGGGGATATTGCGGCTCGGAGAGGAAGTCAAGCGGCAGCGTCGTGTTTGAAGAAACTTTTGCCGTTTAAAGCAAACCGGCGCTGCATTACCAAAG
>Ga0099826_10000764_pt1 | contig 17004 bp, 13 predicted proteins | sample Mtrugardesep15_FD_76830 | JGI IMG/M metagenome (GOLD analysis project Ga0099826, IMG submission 76830) | Root nodule microbial communities of legume samples collected from California, USA - M. trunc garden sep15 | ecosystem: Host-associated > Plants > Roots > Nodule | place: USA: California... | reverse complement strand
TTACTTCCTATATACTGAGGAAGTAAGAGACAGATCAAAGCCATTACAGACAGTAAAACCAATTACTGATGAAACAAAACATCACCTGAACTTCAAACACCAAAGACTTATTTAAGAGAATCCGATTTCCTGATTCAATCCTAGAAACCAAATTAAAATATAAATTAATAAAAACAGGAAAAATAAACGAGAGAAGTAAAACAACCAACATATATCTCATAATAAACCAACTGTCAACTATTAAGAAATAATAAAATCTAATTAAGTCCATATAGAGCCGGTAATATGCCTCAGGTGACTATGACATAATATCGTACGGTACAGATTGATGTTCTCTTATGCACTATGGTATGCGGCTTATTTTTATAAATTCAAAACATGAACATATAAATATATCACATGATTTGGCTTCCTAGAAAGGTTGACATGTGGCCTAACGGAGAATCAAAAATCTCACAACATTAAAATCAAGTTTAAAAGACTTGAGCCCCTGCAATGGAGCTACAAGCCCATTAAAATTTTGTTGTTGCCATTAAAGGTTTAAGGCTTTTAATAGGTAACTCAGCTGTTTGTTCAGTTGGTTCAGAGTTGTTTTTAATTGATTAAAGAATACTAGTTTTATATTTCTTTTACGTGAAGAGGACTCAGAATTGATTCACACACACGCACACAATATTGAATTTGGCTGTCTACGACTAACTCCATGTGATTGAACAAAAAAGTTTTGCTACACAAGACAATATGATCTATGGTGTTATCTTAAAATTTAAATTAGAATACCTTTATATACTGAAGGAAACCAAGAGTAGTAAAATAGTTATAAATGTCTAGACATATATTTGAAATTAAGAAAAATAAATAAATTAAACCTTGTGTATTTTCCAGTTGCACACCTCCCCTCAATTGTTTTCAGGCCATCTGCAGGCAATAACATCATAAGCCATTGTAGAATCAAATTATAGTTAGAAGCAAATTTTCGCAGCCAAAGACGTTATTATCATTTGTTACTAGCATGCAATTATTTATTCAGTCTCTCTCTTTTAGGGACAGTAGAATAGTTAAATATTCAACCCAACAACACTACCTATGCAAATACACATATTTCTGAGCGATGATCATACTCAAAGGGACTGTGGAGTGAAGAATAGTATACCTTTTAGCTGTGTAAAAAAAGGTTCTTGAACATGTAGTTCAAAGGAAACACTCTTCAAAATCTGTTGAAACAAAAAAAATAAAAAATAATAATACTATATTACATTGAAACCAGCCTAGGTCCTGTTTGGATAAACATCTTAATTTGCATGTTATAGAATAAGTGTTTATCTATAATTTAATTCTATAACAACAAAACATAAAATAAAGTTAAGCTATCTTGAAGAGCTTATGAAAATAAACTGAATACAGCTTATGAACATGTCATAGGTTATTTTCATAAGTTCTCCCAAACAGTCTCACAAAAACTCAAATAAGTCAATCCAAACAAGCCCCTAATCATAGATACGCAGTAGCAAACAAATGAAGCAGCTCACAAAACATTATACATTCACTATTTGAGATCCCTTCTCCACAATCAATTTATGCCAATCATTGTGTTTCTGCTGCATAGAAGGTTTTTGAAATTCATTGATCATCATCATGTCTAAATTGAAGCCTGTACCAAGAAATGATTCAGAATCCATACACCTTAACAGAGCTGAAGCAAGTCGCTTGTACAAAGGATAATGTGGGACTCCTTCCAAAGAATCTGCAAAATAGAATAATAGATGTGACTAATCAATTTAGTGATTAAACTATCATTCTCACCAATTTGAATGAAAAATAGTACCATGGGAGTGTGAAGAAGAGGATGGATGATGTTTGAGGAGAGTGGAGCAGAATTGGATTGAGAGATTGAGAAGGTGAGATTGAGAATTGAGAGTGAAGCTGAGAAGCTCTTCCAAACAATCACTCAGCTTCACCACATCACCATTTTTGTTTTCCATTTTCACACAACAGAACTATGACCATATCTCCACACAATATTGTAAAGTTTTCCAAGTCGCTCATGTTTGTTTGCATTTTGATATTTCAATTTTTTTATTTACATCCACATAACTTTTTCATTTTATAAATTTAGTTAAATGTCAACTAAAATTCTTATGATCTTAATTTTTAACTAAAAACACGATGTTGATAGTGTAGTGATACATCTTATAATAAGCTACCAAGAAACAAAAAAATGTTAAGGTAGCTAGTTTAAGAAACAATGATCACGTTGTCTTTAAGTGTATATAACTGACAATAATAATTTGTATTGAAGAGGATGACAAACCAGCATTTTTGTGAGAGGGAATGGTGTTTAGGATTTTTTGTAAGTCTGATTTTTTTGTTTGTGAAAATAGCGTAAAACTACTCAAATAAATAGAGACAGGTATATGACTATTTTCCCCTAAAAAAAAGATTTTTTTTTTTTTTGAACATACAAAAATGGGATATATTACCACCGAAAATGTAATTGCTGCAGCACAAGATGTGCCATAACAATCACGGGAAGAAACACAGTCTAGTCATAATTACAAAACAGTCAGTCGATACCCATACATAAGAGCGGGTTCGACCACCAATTATGAGTACCAAAGCTAAAAACAACATTACTAACTTTCAACCACCACAAGCAATATGATTTAACTTTATCTAGCATATGCGGAAGAGAGCTTTGTTTATTCCCGAAAACTCTATCATTCCGCTCATTCCACAAGACCCAAACACACGAGAGCCATATAAGATGAAAAAATGAGTGCCGCGATCTCAAACCACCTGCATAATTAATGAATTGCAAGAAATAGTCTGAAATAACCTGAGATTCGACACCAACTACACCAAGCCAAAACTCAACCAAAAAAATAAGGGATCTACATTACCCATGAGTTTTGATGAGAAAATTCAGCTTTTGACTCAAAAAAAAGTGGAACAACGATTAAAAAAAAGAGCAATGTTATATATCAAAAAAGATTTTATCAAGAAAGATTCAAGAATGACATGACAGAATAATCGCCCTTGGATTTTATTAAGAAATTGTCTTGAAATTAATGTTAGCCAATAGAATCTCAGTCTGGCCGCAATTCATGGGGTGGTAGTATTATGTATTTTTTTTATGAAAGGTTTATAAATAAGGCTCAAATAGGTCCTTTAAGTTTTGAGTTTGTTTCAGATAGGTCCTTAAAGGAGGTTGATAGAAAGGACCAATCTGAAACAAACTCGAAACTTAAAGGACCTATCCGAAACAAACTCGAAACTTAAAGGACCTAACTAAAACCTTAGAAACTTAAAGGACCCGGAGAGATATTTCGCCTAAAATCTTCTACGAGTGCGACACAAATATAAAACGGTATTTTATATATAAAATAAAAAAGATATTTAATAGAAATACTACATTAATGTTGATTTTTTTAAAAAAGTGACGAGTTTGCAAAATATCAACATTAATGTAGTGTTTCTATTAAATAATTTTTTATTTTATATGCAAAAGGCCGTTAAATATTTACACCGCACTCGTTGTAGATTTTATGTGTTATATATGCGGAAGCAAACTTTTATTCATTAATATGAGAAAATCGATATAATACAATTTTAAAATTAAGTAGAATGTATTTCTTAAATTTTATTATTAATAATTGTGGCAGTAATTGTCATTTTGCAACTGACCCATGTGAGATTTGAACAATGTTCTTTGAAGATACAAAGTCAAGCTTTTACCATTGAGCTAACACATATTTGACTTATTCATTGTTTTTTTAATAAGACAAAAAATATTATACAACACACTTTCACTTTGACAACAAATTACTAATCAAATAAAAATCATTAATTAGGAAATCCAATTATATTTTATTTTATGAAGAGAAGAATTTTATTTAAGTAATACGACAATTGTATAGTTTTACTAATTTAATTAAGAGTATGGATTTCTGCGAGTCTGAGCACTTAAAAAAATGTTTATTTTATTCTATGTGTTAATAATTTTACTGATTTAATTTCATCCGTATATGCATATATTAATTTAAGGATACTTAAAAGTATGGTTTTTTTTTATTGGTGTGTAACCGATTAAGATATTTATCATATACACAATCTGAAACATATTTAATAAGATTATATGGTTTTACCTATTAGAAACATAATCTTATTTAATAGATAAATAAGTGTGTTTTAATCTATTAGAAACATATCTCAATTAAGATAGTTTTACACAATCTTAAACATAATCTAATAGTTAAAACATAATCTAATATCCCTCAAAAAAAAAACATAATCTAATAGTTTAGGTATACCGAGTTATCATTTAAGAAAAAGTTTTACACAGATTATTGGGAAGCTGCTTGCGCATTATTGCCTTCCAATACCGGTTCCTATATTCCTATGACCTAAATATTGTATGATTGATTAATTGTTAATCAATTAAGTTGCTATTAAATCTCAATCTCTTTAGCTGCTCTTGATTTCAAGGAATTTGGTACTTCACAATGAGGCTCCATAGAACCATCTGAAACATGATAACAATGTTCATGACTGGCCTTTATAGTCCAAAACATAATCAACAAAACCATGATCACTCCAAGGAACACCATTCCTACCCATGCCATCTTAGCATATTTCTTCATAGGCTTGCAATGGTCAAGAAGGACTTGAGAGAATGCATCTTTTACAATTTGGCATTCTAACAAATGTTCCATACTTGGATACACATTCAATAGGTCTTGAATTGAATTCGTGTAAGTTTCAACTCTTGCATATTCACTGTCTGTTAGGAAACTTCCATTGTCACAACTCCCATCATTTGCATCCAAACAAGTAAAAGGCTTTAATACCTTAAAAAAGAAGGGTCACATTGTTAATATATCTTGGTCTTATAATTTAGGAAAAAATAAAATCACGACCATTTAACTTCAGTCCTATATAAATTTTATTCATTTATATAACTAAAAAAAGAAAATAATTTCTATAGGGACAAAAAATATATTCAACCCTTCTATCGTATACCTTTGGAATGTCACCTATTCGTATAGTATTTTCTGGACAATTCTCTGGTTGGTAGATATAATTTGGTGGCGCTGAGAAAGGATTGCAAACAAGAACAAGGTTATATGATTTTGCCTGCATTGATAAGTTTCCATTCACCTAGACAACCAACCAAAAATCCAAAATAGTTACTCCAACATGACATTAATTGTTCCAATATGTTGGATCCAACAACAATAGTTGGTGAACAATAATATAGCAGTCATTTGAAAAATAAGCTGATTTTTAGAGATAAAATTTACCTCATTAACAAGATTATAGATGCCAGCACTAAATTCAGATAGAACTGGTTTTGCTTTGAGCAATTCCTGACATGGAAGAATTGAGCTTAAGCTGTTGTTGTAAGGATTTTCTTGAAAGTTGTCGAGAGCTGTGCAGGCATCACTAGAAAATCTACAATATGAAGACATTTCAGTAAAAATATTACTGTGAAATAAAAATATTACTATGTAATTCTGGTAATAAGAAAGGACTTTTGATTTACTTTTCTAAGAAGAAATATACTCCAAAGAATAGCCAGCATAATACTGTCAACAACCAGCAAAGTACAACAAGCCTGTGAAAAAGCAATAGCAAAAGAATAAAAACAAATGTATAGATTTGCAACATATATGTAATTTGTTAGCATAAATAAATAAATATACACAAGCTTTCATAACATATGAAATTTTAGCATACTTACAAGTACAGTGCACGCCTTAACCGTAGTACACCAGAAACTGTTCAATGAACATTCCAACATTATATGAGAATCATGTATCAATCATTATGTGTATGGTCCAAAATCAAAACATGATGTTAATACCTGACAAAACTGTTACAGCAAGCAAGTTCAAGCACATGATCGCTATAGTAGTTACGAACCTGCAATGAAATTTATTCCATTACTTCCATGCAATTTTTCATTCATTTTACTATTTAAACAGTAGTAGGAGAGTCAGTCGAGCAAATAGGCATTTTAGTCCTTGAAATTGTAAAGGTCAGTCAATTCAGTTGCTGAAATTTGCGAAATAGGAATTTAGTCCCTTAAATTGAAAAATGTCAAACAATTTAATAAATTTTCAAATTTTGCACAACAATTTAAGGGACTAAATTCCAATTTAACAAATTTGAGAAATTGAATTGATCGACGAATTTTAATGACAAATGAGTTTGTGATTCTTACACTATTTTCAAGCCTTTATTGATGAGACGCCTATTTTTCCGAGCTTGCATTTCAATATTTACAGATGCATCATCAAGTTTTTCAGCTGTAGAGTCAAGATTTGAAGAAGCCTTAACATTGACATTGACTTCCATCAAGCTACTCTCCATGCCTTTTAATGCTTCTGTTGTATTGTGTATTGTTTCTGATGCCTTGTTTGCTGTTTTGATTATGATATCAACAGAAGTTTTAGCTTCTGAATGGAATCTTGCACTCCCTACAAGAACTAGTCCTGTTGCAACTCTACAAAAATCAACAATCATGCATATACATCACTTGAGGAAAGCCATAAAAAAAATTATGAGCCAATTTTACATAATCTCCAATGATTAATCAATTATAAGTACTTGTAAAGGGCAACCCGGTGCACTGAAGCTCCCGCATACGCAGGGTCCGAGAAGGGGTCCCACCATTTGGTGTATTGTACGCAGTCTTATCCTGTTTTTACACAAGAGACTGTTTCCAGGACTTGAACCCGTGACCTAAAGGCTAAAGGCTAAAGACAAGGTTGAATGACTTACATGGCTATTAACATGAGAAATATGGCCAAAGGAATTAGTAAAGCATCACAACTCTTGTAATTACAAGGAAACACCTTCTTCATTCTTTTTCTTCCATTTTTGTGATGATAAACCTTTATTATTAGCAAAATAACTCCATACAAAATTCCACATAGAAGACATAACATTCCAATTGCATATCCATATACTCCAGTGAATATCAAAGACTACAAAAACATTAAAGACATGTTAACAATATTATTGATGTTTGAAGTTAGACTCAATAAAGATGGAGAAAGAAATTTACACTCCAATAATTCTTGTTGGTGATGTCAAATCCTCCTCTGTACTTTCTGAAATCATCTAAAGGATCTACTCTAATTGTATTATCCCTTTGTATAATCTGTTCTGACACATTGTCTGAATCAAACATAAACGTAGTACTTCTCATTTTCAGTACCAAAGACAATTTCAAAAAATGAAACAATGAAAGAATGAAGATATGTTATCATGTGAAGTATTTGTGTCGATTGATATTTTAATATTTGTTAGGATTCTATATATTTAATGTATTAAAGATACATGATGAAATTGAAATTTTCACGCATTATGACAGAGGATACATTCTTAACAAAAATTTCTAACATGTAATAGTAGCTAAACTTGGGTAGATACATAATTCAAAATCATTTTGTGCATGATATACAATCCTTTTGACATATTCACTTTTGATCATCAGAACACAAAATTTTACTCGTTAATTGGTTATGCTTTACTTTAGCAAGGAAATCCTTAATGCTTCTCTTCCTTGCTTAATATAATTAATAATTGATGTCAAATGTTTTAAATTTTAATAAATTAATATCACGTCGCATACACATAAGTTTCAATAGTTTTATCCTTTGAAATAAAATATTTAAAGCTTACCCATTTGACCATTTTTATGATATTTGATAGGGAAACTGTTTTTTAGCTCGCATAAATAACATAATCATATATGTCACCTTTGTGATACCGACACTTCTAATTGAAGGCATGTCTGGTGTCCGACTCCAACACAACACATCATTCAATTTATTTTCTCAAATTACAACCGGTGCCAACATGTCGTGTCTGGTATTCGTGTCTATCGGTGTTTCATATATGGCTTATCATGTAATATTTCAATGCAGTTTGAAGGAATGTGATCATTGAGGTTGTAGTTGTAGAGACTATGAGGAAACCAAATAATTTACCTGCAGTAGAATCACCAGGTGAGACAGCTTGTGCTTCAATTTGTGGTAGAATCAATGTTATAATCACTATAATAGATACCAAGCCTTTGGCTATAAACATCTTTAACCTGCCAATTTAACTAGATGCAATCAACCAAGAGATAAGAAAGGAGTTTCCATGGTCTATATCATCATAATCAAATTATGTATATGTACATGCATAATCATACTATAAGCTATATATGTAGAAGAAATAATCTACTTTATTAGAACAATATTTCATGGTATAAGTGAGTTACAAGGAAAGAACATTATGACATGTGGAACTGCAGTTTTTTCAGAGTAACTTACATGATAAATTCAGAGATGAAAGGTACTTGAAATTCTCTCTATCCCAGCTGAACCATGTCACAATGTAGCCATAAGATATAACACCTAATTAATTTTATAAGTTAGTCAAATGGTAAAGATCAAGAAGCCAAATACAATATCTCAACTGAAACACTTCATATATAGTTTTTGTCTTCCTATGATAATCACTTTATGGGTTGGTTTGGTTCAACTCCATAAGATACATATATTAAAAACATTAAATTAAAGACAAATACTTATAAAGAAAAAAAATGAATATGTGTCTACTTTTATTTTACTTTTTTTGTTTTAATCAGTCCCCAACATATTATTTTTATACTAAAATTAATGGCAACGAAATTAGAAAATAGTTTATTATATAAAAAAATAGAGAATAATTTAATTTTGGTCACAAATACTATTTTTGTTAATTATATATTAAGTGGGATCATTAACATGTTCCATTTTTCTTTAAAAATAAAGTGGTGTCAATTACTTTTACTACTTTTTGAATTAGAGTAAACACCGTTTCTTTTGCGTGTTGCTAAAATGTTAATATCTACGTTCACGTACATATACCTAGTCATCAATTGTGAGAATTGAAGCAACTTGCTACTTTCATTGGAATAAAAAAAATGTTAGTTATCTAAAAAGTGTTAGCCTCCAAATGAAATAACATAAAGTAAAATTAAGACAACTTTACTGAATTTGAAGGCCAAGAAGAATACAAAAATAAAAGTAAAATCGTGTCAAATACTCCACTAAACTTGTAAAAAGGGGGTGAATTTAATTTGAGTGTCAACAATTTCAACCTAATCCACGTATGACCTCATATAAGTCATAAACAACAACTCCATACATTCAAACACTGGACCTATCTTTATTTTGGTCATTTTCAAACTACCTCCTTAAAGTCAAAAAAGATGACAAGGCATGACTTTCTAGTCAAGGCAACATGGTGTTGCATTGCCATGGTTTGTTTTTTGGGACATGCTACGTGATCTAATATGGCAGGATTTAGCAAAAAACATGTAGGGTTTAGCACGTTAAAATAAACACAAATTTTAAAAATATGACAATAAAAAAAAGTTTCGGCATAGTCGCCATCTTTAGTACCAAAAATATTGTTGAATATTATCCAACAATGACCACATGACTATCTGTTAGACTAATTTTGGTGAAGAGTGTAAGAACTAAACCAATGATCTGATGAATTCGAAGATCTAAACCAAACCAACTAAATTGGTTCGATTTTTTCATGTTCGGATCTATAAACCAATCAAACATGATTTCTATTGGTTTGGATATCAATTTTAGGTAATTTGGAATCGATCACCCAAAACTTCTGCCAAACCATTACATTTTATTATTATTTATTTTATTTCACACTTTATTATTAGTAGTTATCTTAGATGATATGATATATTCATGTATTTTTTTAATTATTATATATATTTTTAAATTTTCTCATTTTAGCATGTGTTTTAATAGTATAGAGAATATGTATTTTTTTTATAAAAGATAAAATAGAAATTTTAATCCTGCTAGAATAGCCTAAATTATTTTATAACATTTTCACTGTGTAACGTGTTGAAATAAAATTGGAAAGATAATAAGAGAAATGTCTTGGCTGCGTTTCTGCTCCCCCCAATCTAGTTAGTCAAAAAAAGGCCAACAACAATACTCAGCATGGGTTTGCTAACATGTATTGCTGCTGACATGCCCAGTATTTTTACGGGTAACTTTGTTGGAATTTAGAAAATATGGTATTATCATGTTGACACCAAAAAAGATGATATATTGTTGGTAAAAAAATGTTGTTAGATTAAGTAAAATTATTCCAACTTGTAAATATATTTAAACATCAATCATATCCAGCATTCAAAATTACAAGAAAGTATATACAAATGGCCAATATATATCATACTGCAATTTTTGTTGTTTCCGCTTATATGTTGAATTGATTAGAAATATAAGTTCGATTTCAGGTTAAAACAAAGTGGTATGTGCTTTATATCTTCTTTCTTTTTTGATCTAGTAGTTTAATGTTTAAACTCGCACACTATAAATGTAAAGAAATGGAAAATTCAAGATTCAAATTCCGACTCATACATACCAATGTCCATGGAGCTTACCAACCTAGCAGTGCTTACATGACATGTGCTTTATATTTTAACATCTTCGTGCTAACGTACGTCAAGTTCTATTCTTTTGTTCTATTAAAAAAAAAGCTCTATTCTTTCTTTTCTTTAAAAGCAAGTGTTTTTCTTAAACACTAAGAAAAACCTGATAGTAGAAACTAGAAAATGTTACTTCTTTTAAAGCGAGTTCCTTTTTTTAACTTCTTTTTACAATTAAACACTGAAAAATGTAGTTTCTATCCATTATAAACAAACAAAAAAGGTACAATTTTTCTACTGTATATATAGTACCTTTTTAAAAAAAAAAAATTGGGGAAGTGGAAAACTTTTATTAACTTAAAGACACTAATGTTGATCATTTACAACCATACGAGGGAATTCAAACTTAACCACATTGAGATTAAGGTTTAAGTTCGCTAAGCTAACACCTCAAATGTTAATAGAATAAAAATTTGTTTTACAAATTAATACTACGTACAGCTATCAAACTATGTGTGCTAAAGTAGCAAGATGATCAAAATGAAAATGACACTCCTGTCAAAAACTGACAATGACACATGTTATGAGAAATCTTCTTCAACGTAAGATATTTTTTCAAACAAAACCCCACCTCTTAGCCCGACAAATTCCTAAGCCACGTAAAGATTTAAGGTCAATTAAGATAAATCAAAAATTTATCTTAATTGAATATTCAAAAATCATGTAAAAGTTGTCTGAGTTAGGCACTTAAAATTTCAATTTCAAATAAAAAAATATAACAAAAATGAATTATATGCTTAACTTTACTTCTAAAAACTATTGCAACATGTTGCGTTTAATCTTGTAAATATCAGTAAAATAAAACAACAAAAATTGTGCAAAATAATTCTTGAAACTTAAATCAATGTCCTGATCATAAATCAGACAAATCAGATTAAGTGAAACCTCTCAATTATGTATCAACATATTTGTAACCATTGATGTGGTACACGAGTACGAAAGTAGGTACATATGCAAGTAGAATAATAATGTTTTTACAATGCCAATGATTTTGAAAACACAAATTGACAACACAAGTGTCTCAACAGAACAGCATTGACAAATTGTCAACGAAACTGTTTAATGTCAAGCATAAAACCAGTGGGAATGGAAGAGCCACCCAACATGCAAATGAATGAGTGTAAAAACCATTTAAAAGCATGGAAGATTCAACCCGTTACTAGTTACTAGAAAAGAAAGGATATAATTCAACAGAGTGAAGAGAAAAATGTGCCACAAGTAATAAAACTAGGTCAGAAAGAGATCCACCACCACATGTACACCTTGTTAACATGATGGAAAAACTCATGTTATGCACATGATATAATTATGGCATTTCCATGGTGGCACCCCAACTGATTCCATTTTCAATTAATGGATAGGAGGAAAACAAACATGGTAAAAATATGTACCAGTGAATGCAATATACATAATCAAATTTATTATTGTACGATAAATAAAGTTATGCTACAACTTATTGCTCTTATTACTTAATTTTAAATTAATCAAATACCATGAATATAAAATAATTCCTATTGTACTACTAAGTTAGAGCAAAAACAAGGGAACAAGAACAGCTAACATCTGAAGAAAAAAAAAATATTATGAAAACTAATTAAACTTTGATGATTATCAACAGTTATTCATTCTTTCTTCTTTTTTCCAGAAGTAAATCTTTGGTCCCACTGTAGAAAGAAACAATGAAGAGGCAAGCCAGTTAACGATGAATAAAAAGCATCATGACTGAGGATGGAGAGGTGTTCCTGGAAGTATGGAACGGGACAGCTCGTCATTCATCTTCACTGGAAGAGGCGGCATTTGCTTCATCACCTCTGGTGAATCATTCATCCTGTCGAAAAAATAAAGAGGAAAGAAAAATATTACAATTGTGTCAAATGAGATTAAAGCAACAAGTATATACTACAATTCTAACTTTATGTTAAAGTAGGAAAGGACTAGCTAGCTAGCATTCACATACAGAAATTTAAAAAGAGAAACAAATAAATCAGTTATATTATATAGAGTAAATATAGAAGAAAAAAAATAGTAAAACTCACTCATTCATAATTCTGATGATGTTGTCCCTAGTTTGGCACAAAAGGTTGATGTTTTCCTGTAACTGGAAACAAGATAGAAAGAACAAAAAAATATAAGTCAGTTTTACAGCTGCAGAGAATGGCCTATCAGTGGAAATCATATTGATAAATTAGAGCACCACTTTCAGAATATCAAGCAGAGACGTCGCGAATTATCACTGCTTTAAGCACCTATGCAGTTTCAATACCTCCTAAGATACATGATGTCAGGTTGTTGACTAAACTACTAAGATATATACTGAACAACAAATGCACAAAGGGAAAAAAAAAATCAGCGTACATACAAACATATACAGGACAACTAGTTTGATATTTGATATATCTAGTATATGATTACCTGAATTTTGTAAACTTTCCTAATCTCTAGGAATGTTATTATCTTTTTCTCATTCTGCCTCTATCAGGCAATGACAATTCACTCTGCAATGGTACTTAAGTTATATAAGTGCACTTCAAAAGTAAGGTGTGTCGATAAATACTGTTTCAGCTATTGAATTGTGTTTGGCATAAACATTTGAAGAAAATATCATTAATTACTATCAAGATTAAGGGATTAGTACAAATACATATATAATCAGTCGGACTGGAAAGTTCAATTTTCAGCCAAGCAGTATAGTCAGCAGATAAAAGGAAAAATAGACAGAAGATATTGTCAACGCACCTGGAGAGAGGAAAGGTTTGCAGAGATTTGGCTCATGGTCTGTGCATTCTGCTCTAGTAGCTCGGCAGTGGGACCTCCAATTGCTGCAAAACGATGATGATAAAACAACTAATATGAAAAGAGTTGTCCCAAAAAAAAAAAATAAGAGAAGTTAAATCATTTATAAAAATGCAAGTAGATGAGACATTTCAAAGCTGAAAGAAGTGCCCATTAGAGATACAAGGCTGTATTGCCATGTCGTCAAACCACAACATCCAAAGGTATGGAAAAAATTCACAAGGTATGGAGATTAACCTGAATAAGGGATGCCATCATCATTGTCCATTGTAATCATTGGTGGCGCATATGGAGGGACACTGGGTCGAGCAGCAACATGAGATGATTTTGCTGCAGGATCAGAAACCCTTTCCTGAAAATAAAAATAGACTTTTGGTGAGCATCTAAAGTCCCATTGAAGTGAAGCAAAAAAAAAAAAGAACTTGAGTTTCCAACATTTCATAAATGCACAAATATTCTATTATCTTTCTTCAATTGTGCTACTTCACTTTAGTTTCCTGGTACTTCTTTTAGCCCATATGCTAAACTATTACTTATTTAACAAATCAAAAGAAATGAGGAAACAGAATGCCATAGTATATTCCTCCTAGTTAGATAATTTCTCAACGCTCAGTTTATTCCAAAAGGAAAAGTAATAGTAACCATCATAATGAAATTCTCTGAGAAATAATATGTAGAGGAAAATGATCTACAGAAAACTTGAAGTCGGCACAAAAATTTCAGGTGACATTTACTACTTAAAATTTAAAAATGAAACTTTTAGAGGCCAGCATCAGAAAAGATAGTCAAAATAACCTAATTATCAAACACTTTTATATGTCTAGATCTAGAATATATAGGATAACATTTACATGTCCAAGAAAAGCTTAGTTAAAATTATTGAAGCTGATAAATGACACTAATGCTTTGTCAAATATGTCAAAAATTTAGGTTGAAAATATGCACTCTGAATGAGGGCTTCTCCAAACTCCAAAGTCTTAACACATCTATGTAAGAAAGGGTTCAGAGGTCAGCCCTCAATAGTAACACAAGGATAAGGATATACATCATCAATCAAAAGATAATCGAGTAGGCTTTAACTACAGAACTATAGAAGTAGGGAATTCAAAACAAACTAAATTCATGTGTCTAAAGCAGGGGTGACAGCGTGAGAACACGAGAGAGAATATTCACCAGGCAACATGCACCAGAATAGATAGAGATACAAACAATATCCTAACAATGCATAAAGACAATAAAAAGCATCTCCAAAGCCATCCATATAAGGAAACAAGACATGAACAAAAGTTATAATATAATAATTGTAAGAATACTTAATGGATGGAAGCTGTACCTTTTTATCCTTACTTTTTCGTGACAAATTGTGATCATCCTTCCTTCTCTTGCTATTTTCTTTCTTCTGTAATAAATGAAAAACAAACACGCCGTTATAATAAGTGTATGCCGAAACTGAGTTTATGCAATCTTCAATAACACTGAGCTTCTTTATTTCATATTTTAAATTACGTATGGGGATGGTTGCAAACAGAACCAAAGTGTCTTGCACCGTTTAATGAATGAATAAATCATCAGTTACCCTTTTTTCTCAAGAAGAAAACAAGATGATTACTCTTAAAGATCTCTATCAAATATCTAAAGTAGTCGAGTAAATATATTACAAATATTTTTTTTTAAGATGAAGAGATGGCCGTCTGCATTGTTACATCCTAGTGGTTTGGTTGTGAGGACATTTTATGGGGAATCTCAGGTTCAAACCCTGGTCACCACTTTCTCCCTCAGTGTGTGTGTGTGTGTGTGTGTGTGTTTATTTGAGTACATTTTGGCCACTAGGCCAGAAAGGAAAAATAAAACTGAAGAGAAGTTCTCACAAGTCAAGAAAAGTTCTCACAAGTCACAACCATGACAAACATTAAACCCGTGAGCACTGTTATGACAAACATCTAGAAAAAGGATCACGATAAGTTAGACCCTGATACTAGTTGATACAAGATCCAAACAGTTTACTAACCAATGTTCGTAAATTAACATCTAAATCCTAGTGTAACAGCACCCCTATAAAATCATGGGACATAGATTTTTATAGCATTTACAATGAAATAAATGCCGTAAGGCAGAAACAAACATGTAACTTACGTTCATCCACCGGACTCGTAGTGCCACATCCCGGACTGTCTTGTTATTTAGCTGTTGAGCTATCTTTGCATAGCGCGATATGCTAGATTCTGAAGCATACCTGCAAAAGAAATTTCGAAATTTTCATTAATTTATTTAACTACTACCTTATAGAATTTTACAGATATACATTACTGATCAAAATACACATGCTAAACAGTATGACAACAGAATGAATTTACCGTTCAATTAAAGTACAGGAAAAAGGAAATCAAATACAATATAAGGAATTGGGTAAATACCATTACTGGAAATTTCATTCATGGTCCATTTCAAACTGCCATTTATCTTCATTTGCATATAATTCATAGGTTTCTCATAAAACTCGGTGCGAACAGAAGTAAGCAATGATGGGAAGAAAAAAAACAATAGGAACTCGTTTTTCATAATGTTCTTCTGAACACCCAAAACCCAACTGATTTTACAATTTGGACACTCTGATTCTTAAAGCTTAGCTCAATAATGTTGCCAACATGTCCAATTTACACTACCTAGGGGCTGGAAATGATTGAAGAATTACGTGAATTTGTGACTCTGCTTGTATTTTTGCTGGTTCATTAAAAGCTATGTATCAATGATAGATAATGGTATGTAGCGGCCAACCCCTAAAATGTATGGCCGCTATGTCAGAGTTTAGGGAAAGAATATGGAACATTTATACAATACTACAATAGTACAATACAAGTGCTGCGTAAAACTCAAAAATAGAATATACAAAATCTGGTAGTTGGATCTATGAAGACTAAGCTTAAAGGATGTGTTCTATCCATTTATAAGAGTTGGTGCACTGGCTCTTTCAACAATTCACGCCAGTTTGTAACTACTACAACTTTTTAGTTTCCGTGTTGATGGATGATTATCGCCCTCTTGGACCTGACAGTTATCGCCCTATCTTCTTCAAAAACCAACGGGCTACTGTTAGTAATTCTAGACTCAGGCTTGTTAAAAATTGCTTTGACTTTCCTAATCCAACATCTGAGGTAAGCCAAACTCTACTTGCTCTAATTCCCAAATCTCATGAACCCTTTCTGATTAGTCAACTGCGCCCCGTGGCTCTATGTAATGTAAGCTATAAGATAGTGACTGAAGTGATTTCCCAAAGACAGTGGCGGATCTCTATAGGGACATAGGAAGGCTATGGCCTTTTTACCAAAATCCCAAAATCTTCATTTTTAATAATAGGTATATACATACATGTTTTGGCTAATTATTATAGAAGTGAATAACCATTTATATCACAAGTGAATGATGCGGTCTAGCGGTAAAGTCATGCGGCTGCAAGTTATGTAACCTGAGTTTGAGTCCCGCACTGCGTGTGTTAGCTATTTACATGTACCTTTTAACAACAAAAAAAATGCTATAATAATATTGCAAAAAGCCAGATTCGAGCCCTGGTTTGTAAGCAAAAGTTAAAAGGACAAACTTCAACACACCAGTATCAAACTTTATATTTTAGTGGAAAAAATTGTATATAAATTAAAAAAAAAAAAAAAGGGGGCCCCTCATAAAAACATTTGAAGCCCTGCCATTGC
>Ga0099826_10000763_pt1 | contig 17009 bp, 15 predicted proteins | sample Mtrugardesep15_FD_76830 | JGI IMG/M metagenome (GOLD analysis project Ga0099826, IMG submission 76830) | Root nodule microbial communities of legume samples collected from California, USA - M. trunc garden sep15 | ecosystem: Host-associated > Plants > Roots > Nodule | place: USA: California... | reverse complement strand
CAACACTTTTCTGAATAAAAAGTTGATATTCATAGAAAAAGGAAGTTAATCATAGTAGTCACAAAGCATAACTAGCACGTAAAACAATATACACATGTGACGTTCAAGGGGAATGGCTATTGTTCATTTCTTCGTGATTAATATGTATGTATACCATCTCCATGACTCATTTACTATGACTTTAATTGTTATATGCACACGTCAAGTTACCCCCCATTCCATATTTTATAATCTTTCTCATACACATTCACTACTTTGTACATTCCTATCCTATTTGAGGTAATGGTAGTTAGGCATAGTTAGGCAACTGCCATTTTTTTTTTTCTACCATAAATACCAGAAAGTTTAGTAGAATATCATGCAGAGTTAGGAACTTAATAGAACCATCATGGGGTGCAGTTTGTTGATCAATGGTTTGATCTTGTTATTTGCCATGAGTAGTTGGAATGGATTATTAGCCATAATGGATGATGATTTCATTAGTACAAATTCCTCAGCTAATTATGACTATGCAGATGCTCTTGGCAAAGCCATCATGTTTTTTGAAGGACAACGATCAGGGAAGTTGCCTAAGGACCAAAGAGTGAAATGGAGGGGAGACTCGGCTCTCTCCGATGGCAAGACTCAAAATGTATATAAATATATACATGACATGGCATAAAATTTAACTAAAATTTTGCACTAGGCTCAATATAAACTTTATACAATGCTCTATATATGTGTGTTTTTTGATATAAATTCTTTATGAACAATCATGTGTATTATATATCTTTGGCAGGTGGATTTGGTTGGAGGATACTACGACGCGGGTGATAATGTGAAGTTTGGATGGCCAATGTCATATACAGTGAGCTTGTTGAGTTGGACTGCTGTTGAATTTGAAAGTGAGATTTCTTCGGTGAACCAGCTTGATTACCTCCGTAGTGCTATTCGTTGGGGTGCTGATTTCATACTTAAAGCTCACACTTCGCCAACCACGTTCTTTACACAGGTCTAATTCTATATATCCTATGATAATGTATACATTAAGATATATAATGTATACATAATGTGTGTGTGCGTTGTGTTTCATGTCATGTTGATTAGTTTTATAATCAATTATCGTTGTGATTGCTAGGTGGGAGATGGAAACGCTGATCATAATTGTTGGGAGCGTCCAGAAGACATGGATACACCAAGAACAGCTTACAAGATTGATTCAAATTCCCCTGGAACTGAGGCTGCAGCTGAGGCTGCTGCCGCTCTTTCTGCTGCTTCAATTGTCTTTAAGAAAACAGATATCAATTATTCATCCAAGCTATTAAGCCAGTCAAAATCTGTAAGCAATTCAAGGAACATGTTAATATTTCCATTTCGATTTTATTAGAGAGATTTAAGTATTAAATTGAACAAAATTACTAATTAGCATCTATGTTTCGTAGTTGTTTGATTTTGCTGACAAGTATAGAGGCAGTTACTCGGGTTCTTGCCCATTTTACTGCTCGTATTCTGGTTATCAGGTAAGGAATTACCACTTGTAGAAAAAAAACTATTAAAGACTAATAATTCAGTTTTCATAGATCATTCATTTATGGTTGTGATTTTGAATTGTGTGTACGAAAAGGATGAACTATTATGGGCTGCTTCTTGGCTATACAAGGCAAGCGGGGAAAGCAAATACTTGACGTACATCACAAGTAACCAAGGTTGGAGTCAAGCAGTGTCTGAATTCAGCTGGGATAACAAATTTGTTGGAGCTCAAACATTACTAACACAGGTCTTTATATTTATAGCTAATTACCATTAATTACCATATAGCCAAACTGTATTCTTTTAGTAAACATTAGTTCAAAGGAAAAAACTTAACTCATTAATTCTAATTGTTTTTCTTTCTTCTTTTCTCAAGGAATTCTATGGCGGGAAGAAGGAGTTAATCAAGATTAAGACTGATGCTGAATCGTTTATATGTGCATTGATGCCAGGAAGTAGCTCACTACAGATTAGAACAACTCCAGGTAAATATGTATACCTTAATCATTTATATTTAATGATTGCAAAGCAATAATACATATAACATAAATAGTCAATCTTATTTCAATCAACATACGATGGAATGAGCTCAATTAGTGTATTATTTTTTGTTAACTCAGGTGGTCTTCTGTATATTAGAGATAGCAGTAATTTGCAGTATACCACAGCCTCAACCATGGTGCTATTCATTTTCTCCAAAATCTTGAATAAAAATCATATTGATGGAATTCAGTGTGGCTCTGCCCATTTCTCCCCCTCTGAAATTAGAGCCTTTGCAAAGTCACAGGTATAAATTCTAATTTGATTTTGCTTCTTAATATTTAACTCATTTATTGATTTCTTAATTTTGATGCATGACTAAAACTTGAATGTGACATTACATAGGTGGACTACATATTAGGAAACAATCCCATGAAGATGTCTTATATGGTGGGATATGGGAGTAAATATCCAAAACAATTACATCACAGAGGTTCTTCCATCCCTTCAATCATAGCTAAACCTGCCAAAGTGGGGTGCAATGATGGCCAGAACTATTTCTCTTCATCTAATCCAAATCCTAATATTCATGTGGGTGCTATTGTTGGAGGACCAAATTCTAATGACCAATACAATGATGCAAGATCTGAATACTCTCATGCACAACCTACCACCTATATGAATGCTGCTTTTGTTGGTTCTGTTGCAGCTTTGCTTGGCGAAACTAAATCCGAGACTCTTCAATTTTCTTGAATTGGTCATGCCAAGGCCAAGGAAACTGATTAGTACTGCATAGCTGATACTAATAATTTATCCCCTCCATATCCATATTAATAAATTCTCATGTCTGAAGTTATTACAAGTGAACTAATTAAATAATTTGTAAGGAACATTAGGTTCGTATTTCAAAGGACTTTGCTATAGTCGTTATTATAAGTTAAAATTACACTTCTATGAGTTGTTATTACATGGTATTAATAATGAAATCACAGGAGTCATTTTCTTTTATAGATGAACTTGTATGTTTACTTGTGGAAAAGGGAATATAGATACTAATTATTGCAATGCTTAATTAATATTGATATTTATAAACTTTAATAAGTCTTTAATGTGGTACCTTTGAAAAGGAAAAATAAAAAATAAAACATTTAAGTCACTAGAATTGTTCTAGTGATGCGAGGTTTCCATTGCATGCATGAGATCTTAGGTTAAAATCCCATTGCCTACATTGTGCATAGAAATTCGAACATTTAAAGATCTGAAGTTGAACTTTTGACAATGTCGTTCATTAATCATTTCTAATCATGCGGGCTATGTATGATTAAGTTTGCTATAATCCATTTGAAAAAATATTTGATGAACACCCAAATACCCCAACAACATAATGAGAGAGAATCTCTCTAAAAAAAAAAAAAATATAATGAAAGAGAAATACAGAAAGTGATGTGATAGATGTGATATGTTAGCGATGAGATAAATAAGAAGAAACAAATAAATAAGATGTTGTAACTTTTGTCAAATTACTTATTGAAACATGTTTTTACAAAAAAAAAAAAAAACTTTTAAGTTGGCTAACAATTCATACCAAACTTTTAAAAAAGTTAAAGTCAAATCTAAACTTTTTGAAACTAAGCCAAACTTAAATCTTACAAAACCCAACTTAACCTATCATATTTTCTCCCATTATTGTGAGCTTGGTCTAGGGCTAGGTCCCATTTTTTGTATCGGATAATTGAATCTACACCTGCAATGCTTAATTCGGTTAAAAAATGTAATTAATTAAATTGAGGAAATGATTATTAGTACTCCTCTACATATGTGTTTCCAACTACTCCTATCATTTTATCTAAAAAAAATTAATTCAATTTATGATAAAATTGTTGTAAATTCAACTACCTAATTAGTTTCAACATGTTCTAATATTCAAATGAATTAAACATAATTTTGGATTCAATCAACCACAAATGTATAAAGAAAACTGGGAATCCATTAAACATTTTTTGTGGATGATTTAAATATATATTTTTTGGTACATGAATGATTTAAATTTTAACTTTTGACTAAAATACAAATTCAGCGTACACAAAAAATGAACAGAATATACCAATTCTGTGCCGCTCAAATAAAAACAAAAAACCATGTCTGAAAACTGAAAACTGAAATTCACCGTTTCACAACAGCAATCTTCTTAACTTGAACAACCAAAACCAACCATGTCTTCATCTTCTCTAACAGCATCTTCTTACTCTTTCCTATTCACAACACCCACCAAATCTTCTCACCCAATTCCCTTCTCTTGTTCCTTTCCTCTCAAACACCATATCCTTCATCTCAAATCATCACCTTCAGGAGCTGCAACACCTGCAACTTCAATTGAAATCGACAAATCCCCAATCTCCGCAACTCCCTCAAAGGTTCTTCCTTTTCGGGTTGGCCATGGTTTTGACCTTCATCGATTGGAGCCTGGTTATCCGTTAATTATTGGTGGAATTAATATACCTCATGATAGAGGTTGTGAGGCTCATTCTGATGGTATTAATTCTATCTAATCACCCCCCTTTTCATTTTTATAATTTTTAATCTTTTCCGAGTAAATAGTCATTTTGATTCTTAAATGTGTGAGACACTGTCACAATTGTTCTTCAATGTATAAAAATTACAACAACATACATAAATTAGTCTTTTTTGTTACTTAGTTAATATTTTCTGATCGTCAATTTAGTCCGTAAAATTATTAACTAAAGATACACTCTATGCTCTTTTTGTAATTTCGAAATATTTAGGGACTATGACTCTGTTTGGTAGAAAGTATAGTGGATAAGTTAGTTGATAGTGGATGAACTTATAGCTGATAGTGGATAAACTAGTGAATTAAATTTGTAGTGTTTTGAAAGTTATAGGGTATAAGCTATCCATTGTAAGTTTGTGATTAGGGGCCGTTTGTTTGGATTGGCTTATTTACTACGAAACACGGACACTCCACAATTAGGTGTGTCCCAGACACGCGTCGGTGTCTGACACTGGAACATATGATTACACTAAATTATGTCATTTTTCTCAAATTATTATCGGTGTCGGTGTCTTGTCCCATGTCCGTGTCTATGTCCATGCTTCATAGCTTACTTTTGAGTTTATGAAAAATAGTTAATGTGTCCCGTGTCCGGGTCTATGTCCGTGTGCTTCATAGCTTATTTTTGAGCTTATGAAAAATAGTTTATGCAAATAAATAAGTTGTCATGTTAATTCATAAGTTCTCACTAACGAAAAATTGTGTTTTCATAAGTTGTTTTTTCATAAACTACCTTGACAAGCTTATGAATAATACATAAAAGCTTATTTATTTACATAAGCTTAAAAATAAGTCAATCCAAATGGGCCCTAGGTCTTGCCGAAGACTCTATATACTAAATTGAGTATTTACTCAGTTTTTCATTTTTTTCTCTTTTTGAGTCTGAACATGATGATGAAATACGAACAGGGGATGTTCTGCTTCACTGCGTGGTTGATGCAATTTTAGGGGCTTTAGGTCTTCCTGATATAGGGCAGATTTTTCCTGATTCTGATCCTAAGTGGAAGGGTTGTGATTCTTCGGTGTTTGTCCATGAATCTGTGAGTAATATTCTACATACATATCTTCTTTCTGCTTTATTTTCTCAATTGAAACACAGTATGATTTGGGCCTTAGTGTAATTGTGTTTTCACTTTTTCTAATGTTGTTTGAATTTAGTTTTTATCTTGGGAATATATTAATTGGTTGCCAAATGTTCGCCATACTGATGTTTGTTCTGTCACATATTGTAATCCCATTTCAATGAATAATTCATGGACACATTTGCATATTGCTTTCAAGTTATTATTATGCAGTGTTAGAACTTAAATGGTTGCTAAAGTATAAGCATGATAGGAAGGTATGCCTTGCAATCAGGGACAGTGGAATGGAAAGACATTGTCATAGTTCGGATTGTTAGAATAAGATGGAATGAAATGTGATATCAAATATTCCATCTACTACTTCTATTTTTCACTTCTTCTAATTTAGGGTATATGGATGAAATGACATGAGTTTTTTATTTTACGAGTTTGGTACGTACGAGTTTAAGAAGTCATGTATTTGAATTAATTATACAATTATTACTGAGTTAACAGGGTAAGGGCTTAGAAGAGATTAGCACTTTGGTTAACAGTGGAAATAATGACATGAGTTAACAGGCTACTGATTAGCTTGATGAGCGGAAAAGCAGACTGTTCATGTACCAATCATATACCTTGTATGAATATGAACGAATCAGTCGTGTTCAATTTTTTTTTTAAAGGGGATGGGAGAAGAGAGGAAGGAGAGTAAAATCTTTCATAATACTTTAACATTTTAATAGACTAAATTAACCTTATATTAAATATCACACGGAATGTTAAAATGGTGTAAAATCTAAATTTGCATTTTCTTTTCATTAAAATTCCTCATCTCTCCTTACTGTACCAAACAAAAAAGAGAGATATTTTTATTCCCCTCAGTTATAACCAAATAGATCCGTAGAAGCGGGTATGCATACCAGCTCACACCCGTCAGCATAGGCCCATATTTAAACTGATTGGTTTGCGTAATCCCGTATTTAAACACATATATTTCAGAAGTTTGCATACGTGAGTTCAACAGGCCGTTCTGCAAACTAATGTGCATGTGTTGCTTTTCCTTGCAACAAAAAATTTTGGGCTAATTTTCACTTGAAAAGTAACTTAAAAATTTTGTTTTACCTTTTTATGTAGAGATATGGGTTGATTTGAAAAGTTGTTGATCAAACCCATTTAGTCTGGTGTCACAAACTAACATACATAGGTTCACAAGGTCAGCTATTTAACTGGGCACAAATTTACTTCTCCCAAACAACCGTCAGCCCTTGTACTCACCTCAACATACACACATGACACACCTCACATATGTTATTTCCAAAGAAAAAGCTTTTATTCACTCTACAGACAGTTAGCATGTGAAGAGTGAATTCCTATTTTAAACAATTCAGATACAATTCACATCTGAAAAATGAGTTATTATTCTAACAAGCTCTATGAATTTAAGCTGATACAGACCAAAAGGTAGAGAATAAGTTCAAGGATATTACACCAAGAAAAATTACCTAACAATATTCAGAAGTGAGATTGTGCTTTATCAGGCAAGTGTGTAACAGGGTAATTGATAATGCCTCTTAACCAAACAAAACTTTACTAGCTTTTTTTTTAGTTAAATTTTTTGCTGGTTATTGAATAAGTAAACTGTGGCCTAACAGTGACTCCTCTTTTATTGTATTAATTTTGGACCCTGTATTTAGCCGTTATTAAACAACATTTTCTGTGCTTTTCTTTTGAAGTATGATGGCTGTCCAGATTATATTTGGTTACTGAAAGTGTTTTCCTAGGATTATGATTAAAGACAACGTTGTACCTATACTTGATATTTTATAGGGTATTTTCTAATATGTTATGCTTTTATTACAGGTCAGACTTATGCATGAGGCAGGTTATGATATTGGAAATTTAGATGCAACATTGATACTTCAGAGGCCAAAACTAAGCCCGCACAAGGATGCTATTAAGGCCAACTTATCTGCACTGCTTGGAGTTGACGCTTCTGTCGTAAATATAAAGGCAAAAACTCATGAAAAGGTTGACAGTCTTGGAGAAAATAGAAGTATAGCGGCTCACACAGTTGTTCTTCTAATGAAGAAATGATGGTGGAATCTGGAAATATTATGAGGTACATGAAAGAATAATAATAATTCATGAAATTACTGTAAATTTTAGTAGATCATGCTTTATTGGCTACTAGTATACTGCATTGTTTCTATACAAAATTTTATAGATTGCCCGGGATGCTAATCATTGTTGTAATGCTTATGTCAAATTTTGTAACCATTTTGGTTGTTGTGTATCATTGCTTTAATGCTTATGTCAGAATTTGCTACCATTCTAGTTGCAGTATATTTTGGTGTTAAAAGGGAGCACTGTGTTGGTTTAAACGGTGGATAACGTAATTTTATTTTTAAAGCAAGTGTTCATGATAGTGTACCAAAGAAGACTAGTGGTCTTTTTCTTGCATTTTGCCTAGGGAGATGAGTGGATCATACATGTGACCCAATCCTAAACCTTGCACTTCAACCTGACTCACAATACTTGGGTTCACTAAACCATTAGGGGAAGAAAGAAAAATATTCACTGAACAGAAAAAAAGTTTGAGCATAAGAGTAAGGGGATATATGAAAATATAAATGAAGGTTCTAGTAAGCTGAAAGATCATGCAGTGAAGACAGAGCACCAGTATAGAGGAAAAACACAAGCATGGAAGAGAAATCATAGAAGAATGTAGAAAGTGGAGAAACCAGGAAACATGACCCTTAGAATAGCACATCTCCGTTTCTTGCTTCGCAAAAATCATAGTTGAGTTGCCTAGGAACAAGAATGATTGGTATTCTGTGTTACCAAACATGTGCAGAATGCTCCATAGGCATATGGATCAATGAACTAAGTACCGGCCTAGAGCTCGCGAAGTTTAAGTTGCCTAACTTGAGGGCATGTGAAAGCACATATACATGACTTAGATATAAGATCCACTGGAATAACATCTAGAAGTCAGTTATGATCGTAAGTCAGCTCCATATGTCCAAATGAGCAGCTGGCTTAGTGTAAACTGTTTCGAAACAATATCAAGCATGTACAGACACATTCCCAAACATCAATTGGTCGACCCAATCGCAGTCTCAAACCGGACTATTCCTATTCATCGTATTGTGAGAGTATATGTTAAGTCGATGCCTTCAAATTTTCAACTAAAAGATGGTCAGGTCGTTAACTCGTTATACGCTGTTAACTATCACATCATCATCATCTGTACTACTAAAAACAATTACTCGGTTATAAGGACTCATTACTCCATTTAAGTTATGTTTGCCACTTGTTTAAGGTACCCATTTACTCTATAATACTTTACCCATTTCTCTAACGTTGCTGATATGAGCTTTAAATTAGGATTTCATGAATTGTGGGGAAGAAACCATTAGGGGAAGAAACCTTGCCTTTCAACTTGACCCACAATACTTGGCGTCAATCCTAAACCTTGCCCTTCAGATATACCATTACTACTCTTTGTCATTGACGCCATTAATTTCGATCATCCACCATCTTGTTTACCTTTTCAACTAGAAATTTCTTCCTTTTGAAGAGTTCCTATACATATGCGAAGGTTCGTGGACAACAATGTTTCATGTCGACTTACATTTTGAAGGAATACATACACTTAAATGTGTTAATGCAACTTACAATAAAATAAGTCTGAATCATAATTTAGCAAAATACCTAAATACATCAATATCATAATTGGAAACATTGTCATCCAATTTAGCAAAATACGTAAAGTACTTATTTTATTTTGCTTGTATATATTCTTCACCCCTTCACTCAAGAGAGCAGATTCAAGAACTAGTTGATCATATGAAGAGAATACCTGTGGATGCTCATAAAGCTTATGAGCAGATTCTTGGCCAAAATATTTATTTATCAAGAAAAATTAACAAATCATTTTCCATGTCAGTTGCTTACTTTACGGTTACCTGTTTCCCTATTCTTAATAATTAGAATTTTTAGAATTATAATAGTATTTATCTTTGCGACTATACATTGCATTCCAATTATATATTTAAAAACTCATTCTTGGAAGGGAATTTAGATAACATGAAACGAGCAATATTCCCGTAGTTGAATGTAATCATAGTAGCACAAACAATGTCCCTCCCTCCAAGGGTACAAAAACACTCCATGAGCACACCAGTAATCTAACTAAAGTTGTCTATGCTTTTATATTACTGTATTATTTTTCACTCAACTTTTCCATTATTTCATGTACTCTTGCGGAATTGCTCAACCAACAGACAGTAACATTAACTACTACCTCTGGACAAGGAAAGTCTGAGAGAAGAGCGGCTAATATACATGTGATATACTCAAAACATGAAACATTTAAGTACACCTCTGGACAAGGTGTACTTGATGAATTTTGCTAAATTGGACGACAATGTTTTCAATTATGATATTTGATGCATTTAAGTATTTAAGCGTCCTTCACGTAGGGACCAATTTGGGTATTTGAACATAAGTCTTAAATTTGATGGGGAATTTGCCAATTTCAATAATTACATAGATTTTAGGGAAAATAAAAGCAAAACAATTTTTTATTAAAAATATTAGTCAAATTTCATATGTGACGTGGTATAACCTTCGGTCCTCGTAGAGTTGTCATGTGTGCGGTTAATGGTCACATCACAAAATCAAACTGTAAAAATAGACGAAGGGACAAATTTGACAGAAGTTTAATAAAATCGGATTTTTTTTAGGTTTCACAAATTCCAGAGGAGTAATTGCACGTAGTTATAATTTATTCCCTTAAATTTTGTTATTGTAGACAAAAGAAATCACACTGCAAGGAAAAATGGGGGGCAAGATATATGTATCTTTTTTTAGGAAAATACATGCATTTTTTTTTGGGCAATATATATGTATTAAATTAGAACATTTTAAATTTAATGTTCTATTTTTTTTAACTAAATTTAATTTAATTTAATTTAAGGGTTAATACCTGAAAATAGCTCTCCTGTAAAACAAAATAAGCAGATTTCTCTCTTGTAATTTTGAATTTTTCATATCTTACACTTTTTTTTGGTAGATAGACGAAATGACAAAGCCATTATAAACTCACACACAAGTGGATGTACCGGGGTTCGAACTTCGGTCAAGACATCCGTCTAACAATTTCGGCATTTGCCAGTTGAGCTAGGACTTCTGGATTTTCATATCTTATACTTATCTCTGTTGAAAAATATTTGGGCGAGGTCCAAAAATAAACGCCGTAAAGGGTTAAAAAAAGCTAAAAATAGTCCATATAAAGGGTTTAAATATGAAGAAATCAAAATTACTGGTGTGGAATTTGTGCATTTTGTTTGAGAGACTATTTTCATATCTCACCCAAATTACAAGTGTTGTTTGAGGTATTAACCCTTAATTTAGTGTTCTAATTATAAAAAATCCTCATAAAAAATAAATTAGAACTTTTTTAGTTGAACAACAACCATATATTCCATCGTCTCTTTTTATAATAACATGTAACAAAAATCCCGATATTAAATAAAAAGCTTAATTGCACTCTTTGTAAAAAATAAATTAAAACGTTTTTAGTTGAACAACAACCATATTCTCCCTCTTCCCTTTATAAGATGTAACATTGGCATAAATATGAACAAAAATTTGGGAGGAAAAATTTATTTAACCTTTAAAAAACACACTCAATACTAGAGCAAAAAGCAAATACTTATCAACAAAAAAGAGGTACTCTCAAGTAGAACAATGCTAGAGGCAAAATCAAAACATCTTCGTGTAGCTTTCACCCCATTTCCATCATATGATGATTATATGATGATCAAATTTCTCCTCATTTTCCTAGAGGCCCACTTAATTTTTGTTGATCCTTCACTTAATTTCATCTCACACGCTAGCACATTTTTCATGTCTCATTAAAATATACTTTAGTTTTTTGACTTTTTCGACCTCATGTTGCTTCTAGTAAACAAACGGGGAATCTAGGGCTTTCCTTTGAAGGAAAGAGGGCTCTGTTAATTAGTCCTAAAATGAAATGCTTTCCACTAGGAGAAAAAAATGTGAATAAAATAATCGTCTAATAAAAATGCATTAAACATTCATCAATATGTATCTAACTAGATACATTGGAGCTAGACATTATATATTGATTGATATTGTATAGACTATGGAAATTTTTGACAAAATATTATATTGTATAGATTTATGATTTAAAAAGAATTGGGGGAGGAACATGCGGATCACACTGTATTGAAAGAACCAATGGTGGAGACATTTCATCCATGACTTAATAACTTAACCAACCATGCTTATAATGGCAATGTTCTTATAGTTTTTTCTTCTCATTGATCACTGGTTAAAAATCAAACTAGCAGGCCCACATATCTCTTCCTTGCTCCTCCTTAAAGCTAAGTACAATCATTTTCTCTTTTCAGTTTCACAATTCCTTCTAAAATGTCTTTTTAAATATCAATTTGTATATATTACTTTCAAAGTTTTAGCTTGCGATTCATACAAGCAAATGTCCATTTTTTTCTTTCTTGCACATCAACTTGGTGGTTCACTCGCATCAATCAACTTTCTATTTCAGTATCTCATAACTATATATTGCATATACGTATTAATACTAACGTTTGAAATCATGAAATGTCGACATATTAAACAAATACTTTACTAGTTATGTGATTTAACTAATCAAAACAACTGGACCCAGTTACCCAAATCAAGGCATCTTTCTTCAACAAGCAATCAAGCACGCTATTTCTTCAAATATATGATTTCTTCAAGCATTATATTTATGTGTTTTAACTGAATAATTGTACAATATATAAGTAAATGAGTAAGTTAGTTTATATAATATTGTCAGTTGTGTCTTGAAAAATTCTTAATACTATTTTTTTAGAGAAATAACATTTTCTTTTTTATAAACACATTTAAGACTTTATGTATTTTCAACATGAACTTAGGTTTTTGCAATATTAAATTTATGACTAATTATATGATACATAAGTAAGATAGTGTTGCATCACGTACAAATTTTTAACCATTAGATTATCCCAAAAAAACATTAGATTAGATTGATATATAATCATCACATCATATATCTTATTTGATCAATTGGTAGGACTTATTAATCCAATTATATTGTATATACAAACTTGTGCATAATCTAACACTGGCCTTAATTTTTTTTTTTTAAGGCAACACTGACCTCACTTGTGCACCATAGAATCAACTTAATTATTTGTATCAAAATATTAAAGTTTCATGTAGATCAAAATAAAAAATTTAATCACGTTTTAAGGAATAAAATCTGCTGACATGTCGTCTTTATCAAATGATTATCTAGAAAAAGAAATCATCTTCAAGTTCACTAATGAATATTTACAAAATCTTGATGACGATACTAAGATTCAGGAGATTAGTGAAGTTCATGCATGGTTACTTTAAGAGGCAATGTCATTGTGTAAAAGCAACATGATCTCACCTCCATAACTAATGGGGCTTTTCGATGGATGCATCATTGAAACACGATAATATGACACTTTAGGTTAAGCCGACAGTACATCTTTCCTGAATGTACTGCTTATGTGACCCCATCACCTTCGGGAGATTATCAACTGACATGCCCTTACCTTTACCACATAATCATATTCATACTTGTAACAATTAATAAAACATTGAAATTGTTTCTATTGTATTTTGAGGGATATTTCAAAAACCCCAAATCTCATATTGGAGGGGAAGAATTTGAAGAGTTTTTTATAATATTTTGGTGTACATTTGAATTCTTTTAAACAAAATATAGACAATAAGGTAAGATATGATCATGTAAAACTTCAATCGTATTTAATTTATTTCTAAAAATATTTTATTTATTATTTTAATCTAGAAAAAAAAATCAAATTTTCATTCTCTTTTCGGAAGAGGTATCTTTTATTTATGTTGAAACTCTTATGTGCAGTCTGTCCAGGTGGAAGACACCTTAGCTCTGACTGAGATACATAATGGGGGATCAACTGAGCAATTCTTTTGCTGATATGTGTATCACTAGTCCTTGGTGTGATGCGGTGACCAATATGGATTACGGTAATGATAACACACTCGATGACTTTGAGCAGGAATTGAGAACAAATAATTTTGTAGTTGTGACAGACTCTAACTCGTCAAACATTAGTGCAAATGTTATTCATGATATGCAAGTTTATAGGACTTGTTCCTTCTGTGGTCCAACAAACTATGAATTTTTTGAGTGATTTTTGGGCTAACATGGGTCAAAAAGAAGAAACGGTTGATTTGACAGGAGACACAGACCAACTATTTCAACTGGTGGTCCCAAGAAGAGCAAGAAGCAGGAGTCTGACGCGGGCAATAGTTTCAAAGTGGATGATTTTAGTCGTTCGTCTCACTAACTCTTTAGCGCGGGTCTCTTATCTCTTGTTTTTTTGGCTTTATCTTTGGTTTCCTTTCCCTGTATCTGCTTTTAATTTTCTTGAGGGTTTTGCTTTTGTCCCCCTCACTCTTTATATTTCTTTCTTTTAATATATGATTAGGCTTCTAGAGCAAAAGACCCATTTGCACCCTTTTTGCTTAAAAAAAATCATTCTCTTTCCTTGGAAAATCTTCCACCAAAACATATCATTAGAGATTGCATTGGAGTTTTAGCTTGAAGTTGTAATTTTCGACCTCCTATTTGTAAAATAAAAAGGTCTTTTATCTAATATGATAAGATGTGATATGGCTTGATACACAAGCTAGTGAGAGAAAATTTCTTGTGCATACAAAGAATGAGCCAAAACCTCATTTTAATGTAAAAATATCTTATTATTTGCACCAATGTGTAAAAACCTCTTATTTTCAAGATATTACATGTTTCACTTCATGGTAAAAATCTCTTATTTTCAAGATATTACATGCTTCACTTCATGGTAAAAATGTCTTATTTTCAAGAGATTACATGTTTCGCTTCATGGTTTTCTATTATGTAGCTTCACTCTCTCGTCTGTTAAATATATTTACTAATAATTAATCCAAGAGAATAAGCAAGAGGAAACGAAAATCACTTTTCACCATAGACATACATCTGATTGGAGTTCTTCATATGATCAATGATCATATATAGACATTGATATGGATTGCACTTCAGTAACATAATGTCATATGATATTCACTAATTCAACTGTGACACGTGACAATGTAACATTCCCGCTTAACGCCAATAAGTGCTACCACATTGATATATCTAAGCATCATACATGCCCATTTCCTCTCTATGTCACCACTCACCCGTCGATCTTCTGTGTTAGTGGTCCATACGGGTCCGGAAAAATAAGTGCAGGTCTTATTAGTGTTGAAATTATTGAAAAGTGATAAGATCAAGCTCAACAATGATTATAAGTTATAAGTTATAATAACTTTTATCATTATTCAAAAGAGAAAATAGAATGATTATAACTTTTATTGGGTATATAATAATTAATTTGAGCTCATAACCTGTGTAATCAACCAATTAAACTGAAATTTACAGGTCATATATAAGGCATTAACTATAATACACGTTATGACAACAACATTAATGAAGTTTTTTTTTTGAATAAACAACATTAATGAATTAATTATTCCTTCTTAATTAAATGAAGACACAATCTAGTTAGAATAATTAGTAGTTTGAGCTTGCTTAAATCATAAAACAACGAACTGATTTTTCCGTCCTTCTCACATTGTCACTCATACTACTATTGTCTTTTAGAGGATTCTACTAGAAGTTATTATAAAATAAAGATTTAATTAAAATGTTATATCAATTTTTTTAGACCACACTGTCAATAGTTCACACTATCAATGTTTCATTGTTAAATTGAAGTTCTTATTTAGTAGATCGACTCTACGTTTTTCCTAAAAAATTTAGTTTTTTTCTTGTTGGGAAAAACTAAAAGAATAATATTAAGTTATTAACAAAAGCTTGCACAAGAAGTGCCAAGACGGGAAAAATACAAGAGTTTCCACAACCCATGACAAACACATGAAAAACAAATTACACAAATGAGCCACAAACAGAAACCCAACTCCTAATGAGTGTCATGTGGGTTTCTTACTATTAATTAACAAAAAAATATCATATTTGTGTGTCATATGTATGAAGGAGGGTTCCATAAGATTTTACAAGAATAACATATTTGAGAGTGTTATATGTGCTTGTAATGATTTTCTTAAATCCATAATCTTCTCAAAGTTTGTTATAAATAAATGTATTTTTAATTAAAAAGTATATGAAAAACACATAAAATGCACACAAATTTTGCCTTTAAAAAATAGACACATAAACTAAATGATATCATGTTGGACATTACTCCGGTCTTGAATATAAGTAAAAAATAATTTACTCTTTAAGAAAATTAGTTGTTGTCATTTATTTCTCTCAAAGTTATAAAAAATACAATTGCAATTTCTAAATTACCTTTCATAGGAACTTGTTTCATGAAAAGAAAATGAATAGAAAAACATTTATTGACGGGTAATTTAGGAATAGTAACGTTAAATATGATAGAAGTAGTTGACATTTGCTTATATTCAAGATCATCAATTTTTTTGTTTTGTTGCTTATATTCGAGACCTAGGGAGTAAAATTTTGGTGTCAAGCATGGGCGGAGCCACCACCCGGCGAGCCCGGGCACTCGCCCTGGCTTAATCGATACTTTATTTATATTTTGCCCAACCCAATAGCCCATTAACCCACTTAAAAAATTATTTTTTTGGGCAAACTCAATATTTTCACACGCACGCGCACAAGAATTCTTGGCTCTATAATTTTTGCCCAGGCTTTGTAAAATTCCTAGCTTCACCGTTGGACTGTCAAGGTATAGTTTCTTCTCTCTTAGAAGCACCATGCAGATAAATACACACAAGCAAACTAAATGATATCATTTTGATGTATTAATATTTCACGAAAAGTATATGAAAGTGTAGTAATATCCTTGCTTCATAGCTATCTCTTTCACGTAGCAATAGTAAATAAATATTATCCACTTATTAATTAGTACTACTGATGATGTATAATGACGTTGTTGAATATAGTTGGCGGACAGGAAACAACCAGCAACAATACTCCTTTCTTTTTTCAGCTTCCTCTAGTTATGTATATTGTGTGCCTTTGGAGGAATTTGTTATATATGGTAAAGTGTGAAGCATTTTGTTATGCAATACTACACATGTACGTAGAAAATAGCTAGAATAAAGTTGATGGAACGTCACTTTAGGGTTAGATGGAGATATGGGTCCTACATGCAGGTTGTACATGTCGACTTCAGTTCCCTCAGTTTTAAAAGAAGGAAAGATAGAAAGAGAAAGAGATAACTATTGCATTGCACTTGCTGCACACATACACT
>Ga0099826_10000762_pt1 | contig 17014 bp, 7 predicted proteins | sample Mtrugardesep15_FD_76830 | JGI IMG/M metagenome (GOLD analysis project Ga0099826, IMG submission 76830) | Root nodule microbial communities of legume samples collected from California, USA - M. trunc garden sep15 | ecosystem: Host-associated > Plants > Roots > Nodule | place: USA: California... | reverse complement strand
TTTTTTTATGCTTAATATTTGACGGGTTGTGCTGATCTTGTATTTCATAGGTTGAATGAAGCTGTTATGCATTTTGGGGAGAGCATCAAAGAAATAATCAATGAGGAGTTTGGTGATGGAATGTAAGTTTCGGTTTGTATAATGATGAATTTCTCCCACATGCTCAAATTATATTTGTTTGGTTGTTTCTTTATATACTTATATTGAGAATGTTGTGTGATTATATCACTTTTGCTTGATCATTCTGCTTTAAAGTTCATTCATGAGAAAAGGTATTAAATATCAACAACGAAGACGTCTCCTTCTGAGTCGGTTGTTCCAGAGCTTATTCCGCCACTTTGGACAGCATTTGCACGTGCTGTTCCGCCTCTTCCTTGACTAGTCCCAACATGTTGTGAGTGTTTTCTTCGTCCACCACCTTTTCCCTCCATCTTTGGACTATCTCCTTGCCATCCAGGGTATCCAACAATTTGAAAACAACTCCCTGCTTCATGCTCCGTTCGACTGCAATGCGTGCAAGTCAAAATTAGGTCTCTAGAATCTCTCCATCCTGTAACTCCTTTACCCACTGTTTCAATCGTCAAACTCATAACTTCTCCACTTCATCTTTTTCTCTGGTGATCTTTCTCACCCAGAGTGGAGTAAACTCGATTCAATGAGGGCAACGACTCTGTTTATAACAGACTTGAACCTATTGCTTCATAAGTTCTGTCATCCAATCCCATAAGAAATTGGTGGAATTTTTGCTCTTCCTTGTGTTTTTTCCATTTGAATGCAATATTACATTTGCAGCCAGATATTTCTGCTCATAATTCTTCGCATAAAGTTTTCAGCTTTCCATAATATGCGACCACCATCATCTGTCCTTGCATGCATCCTGCCAAATGAGACATCAGTTCTTGAATTCTAGGTCCATTCATGACTGAGAAACATTCTTTGATGTCCTCCCACAAATCTGGTACATTTTCCATCATAAGGTATGCTCAACAGTGTTCAATTTGTAGACTGGATCATAAGCTACATTTTCCATATTTGACAGGTCCATTCATAGACTGGATGGTCCACCATTCTTCAATTTCAGGGGAGTCTTCTTTCAGCATTGCGACCGTACCTTCCACAAACCCCTACTTTTTTTCCTGTACGCAGCGAAGTTCGCATGGCACGAGCCCAGTCTTTGTAGTTTTGTCCTCAAAGCTGAACCTGTGTGATCAAGTTCCCTAGGTTATCAGTTCAGATCGTAAGGAGATGGAGTTCTCCTTCCTTGATTTGGTTGCTCGCCTCTAGGCAAGCCATGTTTCTTCGCTCCCTTTTTTTTTTTGTATTGCGGACTGTCTCCCATGTCTATGAACTTCTCCGCTTTCACTAGGATTTCTTTCTCAAACCCACGTATAGCCTGATACCATAAAGAAATCAGGATGTGGAAGGGAACAAAGAGTCCCTAATTTTATGCCTATATCAGATCTGCAAAATATAAGAGGAAAGACTACATACAACATTATCAAATGATTCTAGGCTAAACCACGGAATCTCTCATTAGTTAGGCATAGAGAAATTGCATCTTCTACAGAATAAATATGACTTGTTCATTTTTAATCATGTGCTAAATATTCTTAATCCAAAAGTAAATCAAGTCTCATGTCATGTACTCCGATACCTTCAAAGGGAACCAACCACAGCTAGTTAAACCAAAGGAGGTAGACAATAGAGTTAGGGCTCGAGAGTTTTGACATCAGTCTGAAAGAAAAAAATTAATTAGGAAGTAGACCGGTCATATTGTGGGTATGAAGGCTCCTTGTGCTAAAATTTACTGAAGACATTCTGACTTTTCTTTTTGGAAGATCCCATAAACTTACCACTTGCATCATCTCTCTCTCTCTCTTGCCGTCTTCACTTTCCAAACTGTATAATGATATTACTGGATCATCATCATGTCAATCTACGAGCATAGAATTTCTTCGGAAATGAATGGGTTATTTCAAGGTTGACATATAGTAGCTGCATAGTGCGAGATGAATTTTAACAAACCGCTATTGTTCTGAAATGCGTGATTTTGTACAAAGTGCTATTAAATAACGGTTATAGCAGTGCCATAGCACTATAGCGTAGCGGAATTTGAATAAACCACTATTTTTCACAATCTGTGATTGACAAGAGTTATTTTATGCATACCAAATGAACATATTATATTTCTAATAAACTGAAAGATACTTATACTTTTGATGTTACAGGTAATGAAATAGAGCATGCCTAATGAGTAGCAAAATGTGCATATGTGTTTGGCTTTAAATATTAACTTCAAAGATTTTCTATCTGTTATTTATTTGTTGATTTTTTGTTTAGCATGTCAGCAATAGATTTTTACTGCTCAGTTGACAAAGTTCAAGGAGTCGATGGGAAGGATCGTGTGGTACTGACATTCGATGGGAAATATTTACCACATTCAGAGCAGGTCAGTTGCTTATTTTTATTTTTCCGTATGTCATTTTGTTGCACAGAACAATAATCAACAATCAGAACGAAAAAGGAAAAAGTGTTTGGTAGTTAGGACTTGCTGGCAGTAGGTGGATGAAACATCAAATTGCTACATTCATTCTATAAACATGTTGTTTATCTTATAAAATTTAAAAATATTGATCTAGAGATTAATAGTTGGATAGAAATATGGTATTTGATTGAACATTATGGCGCCGTTTTATTCATGTAGCCGACCCCACTTAGTGGGATAAGGCTTTGTTGTGGTTGATTGAATTGAACAAATATGGAACATCACATGGTAATTACTTGAATATTATGGTTTGAACATCACATGGATGGAACTGTTTAAACTTTTTATGGAAGTTATGGTTTGAACCACTGTACCCTACATGAAAGAGTAGGTCTCCTCTCCACTTTTGCTATAGATATGTCTTAGGACATATGACAACGATTTGAAGAAACTTAATGTGATCATATCTATCCCTATTAAAATGGGAGAAAAAATTCTATCATGTAATCGAAGTCATTCAAGAGTATGAAATCAATTCAAAGATATTTTTTATTTTTTTTATAATCAAGATATAAATAGCTTTATCTTAAATATCTCTTTTATTTTGTATGTTGTTCCAAATTCATGCAACGATGGAGGGTTAATTTTTCATGACATGAGATTATGATTTATATGGTCTTTTTTGTTAGTGCAATGATGCGAAATATATTCCTGAAATTAGTCACCTATATTCCTGCAACTATGATCGTAATCCTTGTAACTAGAAATTAGTCACCTAAATTTTATCTGATATGTCAAAGAAAATCTCCTATGTGAACAGAAAACAGAGCATATGGTTTCAAGAACAAGGCCACTGGAGAAACAGTGAGTATCGCCAGGTCTAGTCCAACACCAAAATCTTGATGTACATTGTATAATTACTTTGTTTTGTAATGCTTCAAGCTCTATTTGGTTACTGCTACTTTGGTATTGCCTATGGAAATAAAAATAAAACAATAAGGTTTCAAAAATTAGAAGTAGCCAACCATGGCCATTTATAAACAATTGTTTATGGCTTTAGGATTTCATAGCACTTCTACTACCTTTGTGATTTTAAAACTATTGTGCTTGGTTATGTCAAACCAAGATAATAAATATTCTTCAAGGTTTGAAGGTTTCATGGATTGAGGTCCACTCATAAGTTTGTGAGTACCTTCTATTTTTGTGAATCCACTAATGGATTTGTATGTAGTATAAAAAAATTGGGTTAATAGTGTTTTTCACCCCTGTAATATATGTCATTTTCAGTTTTCATCCTTGTAAAATTTTCGGTTTGATTTGCACCCTTCCAACTCACCAAATCCGCCTATGTGGCGCTGACTTGGCTTTTTTTATTTTTTTTTGTTGGCCACATCAGAAAATTAATTTAAATTCATTTATAATAATTTTACAATAAAAAAATAATTTAAAAATTTCCAAAATTAATTTTTGAAAATAAAAAAATTCTGGAAATTTTATTATTACCAAAAAAATTTTGTTAAAAAATTTGATTTTTTTCCAATATTTTAATTTCGAATAAGATTTTATAAAGAATATCTGAATTTTTGAAAATGATTTTTTTTTCTTCAGATTTTTAAAAATTTAAATTTTTTCCAGATTTTTTTTTTTTTATAAAAAAATTTTAAAAACTTTTTTCTGAACAAAAATCTGAACTTTTTTTTTAACTTCTGACCTTTTTAACAATTTTTTTTTATTTTCTTTAATTTTGAAAAAAAAATCTACCTTTTTTTTTTAAAATTTTCAAATTTGCTTTTTTGATATTTTGAAAATTAAATTTCGGAATTTTTTAAAATCTTTTTAATTTCGAAAAAAATTCGATTATATTTCTTGATTTTTTAAGTTTCAAAAAAATCTTATTTTTTTTAAATTTTAAAAAATTTTGGTTATAAAAAACTTTTCGTAAAGGAATTTATATTATTTTTTGGATTTTTTTACTTTCAAATTAATATAAATGAATATATTGATTTTTTATTTAAAAAAAATCAAATTTTTACGATTTTTAATTTTCAAAAATTAATTTTCAGATTTTTTTTAATTAATATAAATTCTTTTTTATTTTTTTTTTAAAAAAAGGTACAAATGTCACGTGTACCTTTAAAAAAAATATTATACAGTGAGCGTGCCACACAGTGTACCACGTCAACAAATATGCACAGCCATATGGGGGAGGGGTTTTCCGGAATTTCCTTTTTTTAAAGGGTGCAAATCAAACCTAAAATTTTACAAGGGTGAAAACCAAAAATGACATATATTACAGGGATGAAAAATACTATTAACTCAAAAAAAATTCATTGTTAATTGCTGATTTAGATGGTATTTAAGAGGTGACAACTTAGTGATAAGATTTGTTTGACGTTGTAACCGTAAGAGATAGAGTTCGAATTCCAAATTATAGCTATAGAATGGCAAACAGCGACACTGGTTTTACATATAATTTTTCTAGTAGAAATTGATTCATCAAGATACAAAAGCAAAATAAGATTTATTTTATTTATATATCAATTATGGATTAACAATAATTAATTATTCTAAAATATTATTGATATAAATTATGATTAATACTATTAAATATTAGTTCATTGATAGATATGTATTGATCTTTTATTTTTTAATGCGTCGTGATGGGTTGGGCTATTGTGTTACATCCAATAAGAGATCCATAACAAAAAAAATTAGCTATTTAATAATTGTCTCATTAGACGGTTAACTAACAACACGTCTCACAACCTAGACGGTTGGTTGCAGTTGTCTTACTTTCTCACTACACTACAACTAGTAGTCTCTTTCAGTCAATCATATATCTCTCAGGTACACGTTTATTTATCAATTGTTATTGCTAAATTTGATATACTTCTAATTTTGGTGGGATCAGAAAACCGTTACCAAACTATACCATCTCATACAAAAACTATTTATAACGATTCTCGAAATTTTTGAAATTGTTATTGGTTGATTGATTGTAAGTGTTTTTCTTTAACGACAAACCCATATGGTTCTTGATTTATACTAGTATGAAATTAGGTCTAGTTTTAGATAATTTCTCCATATATCTCTCGATTAAAAGCTCGTGATTTATCGAATCCTAACGTCTGATCACACAAAACCTACATGATTGGTTTTTTCTTTCGATCGGATCGTAACTTTGGATCGGTTTATTTTAAGGGTTGAGCGATTTAATACACTTATGAAAATTACTTTTTAGACACTTACCGATTGTTCACATGCACCTAAGATACCCTGCAGCAATTAATTAGTCTTATTGGGCCATTAAGGAACTGTATTTATTTCATAATAAATTTATTTTGAGATAAATTTGGAATTATTTTATACTCAAATTATTCTTATCTGTGACTTGTCCAAGAATCCAAGAATATTTGATTTATTTTCATAATATATTCCTGGTTTTTGGGATTTATATTGTATTCGGTAAAATTCGTAAACATATGGTGTTAATTAGTCTGGGAATCATTTATTTTTAAATCATATATTTTCAACATATGAGTCTAAAATATTCTTAGTAAAACTCTCATCATAACCGAAACACTATTTAAGTTATTTTTTATTAGAGTGTCACGATTGCAAATGATTATCTATTCTCATGCCAAGTATAATAGAAATATTCTATCAATTTCTTCTTTATTTTTCGACCCTTTTCGTCAAATTCAGCTCAATTTTATGTCATCAGATAAATAACATGACCAATTGTGTGGTAGCTGCATATTTATGAGTTTATCTCTGGTAATATCCAATTGAAGTTAATTTAACTAGTGAGATTGTGGACTTGTTCTAATTTTGTTATTTTTGGTTTTTAGATAGCCTCATTTCAAGTTTTACTTTAAGCCTCTAAATTTGTTGGGCCGACGACCTTGCCTCTTGCAATGGGCGCTCTTAAGCAAAAATGGACCGGAGAAGAAGAGGCAGCTCTGAAAGCGGGAGTAGTCAAACACGGAGCTGGAAAATGGCGCAACATACTTAAAGACCCAGAATTCAACATCATTTTGTGCAATCGCTCAAATGTAGACCTCAAGGACAAATGGAGGAACTTAACTGGGACGAAAACATCCGGAACAAGAAAGAAGAAAGAAAACATTGTGCATGAAAAGAACCTACCTCCACCAAAAGTTGAAAATAATAATCAAGATTCAAGTGGAATATCAAGATTGGATCATGGGATTGCGTCAACTTCAACAAAAATACGCGAGGAAACAAGAAATGATTCTCCAAAAGCAATAGAGAGAAATGATGACATCAACTTCCTTTCAAAATACGAAGAAATTGATGAAGAGATTTTTAACATGATGAAGGGTCTCACACCTCAAGAGATGGCAGCAGAAGCTGCAAAAGCAATGGAGGAGGCAGAAGCTGCCATGGCTGAGGCTGAGGAAGTAGCTAAGGAGGCAGAGGTTGCTGAAGCCGAAGCAGAGGATGCACGATTGTTTGCAAAAGCAGAAATGAAGAAGGCACTAAAAATGCTCAAGATTTAATATTCATGTGTATACTTTAGGCCTCTGCATGGTTGACATGAGCAAAGCATTTATATTGGTTGTTTTTAGAGGTTATTAAATTTTTTTTTAACTGCGATATTATATTAACATTGGATAATAATTTAGGTTGTTCTGTATTAACATTTTTGTCACGAGTCATAAATAGTTTATTAACATTTGCTACAATATTTTTTCTTTCAATAAAAAAAAATTGTTACAATATTTTTAATGAAAGACAGAGACAATCTGGCGAGGGTACACAATCAGCAGCTATCTCTTTAGCCTTGTCTCATGTATGTTCCTGTGAGTTATTGCCATGGCATATTACAGGGTTAAAATGTAAAATATTTTTTTAGAGGAGGTAAACATAGACTATAGACGAGGTAGTCATGAGACTTTATTTTATGCTATGATGAGAATCAATTTTGGTGACCAAACTGGATTTTATAATACTTGAGGCTGGGCCAAACCTAATTAGAAAACAAACCTTTTTAGACCGATTTTTTTAGCGTACTTTCTACCAATTTTGTTAAACTCACTTTTATGCAAAATTAATTTTGACCACAGCAAAACCAAACATATGTATTTAAGGGCGCTTGTTAAGACTTGCAATGTATTTACGTCTACGTTTCTTTAACGGTATTAACGGACCTTAAAGTTAAGATGTGTCTTTTTAGCAGCTTGCACTAGCAAATCACATAGTTTGTCGTGACAATGAATCTCAAATGTCATTTTACAATCCAACAACTATGAATTTATAATACAAATCTCAACCATTTCACACAATGTATGATTTCGACCATTCATTTAAAATTAATAGTCAAAATCAATTATTGTATAAATGCAATAGTTCGAATATCCAACTTACCCAACATTTTTTCCTCAAAAAAGAAAACTTACCCAACATCTTAGTTTAAAATCTTATCCGACTCGAGAGATTAATCGTATCCAAGATGTATTTTTTAAGGTACCAAGATGTCTTTTTATCTCGGAACAAAACTATATGTTTAGTTTTTTCTTTTGTTGAATATATGTTTGGTTTAAAGATAAATATATCATCGCCACATTTTTCACAATTCCAAAACCAAAACCCTAAAATCTCCTAAACCTCATCTTCTTCCTCCTCCTCCGTCCACGACGGTTACCATTACCATGGCAAAACCACTTTCTCTCTCCACCGTCCCTTCCTCTCTCCTCCTCCCTCCCAACCGCCTCCTCTTATCCTCCACCCGCCGTCCCTCTCGAGTAACTCCACCCTCTTCCTTCCGCTTCACCACTGTCCGATGCAGAGTCAACCGTGCCGGAAACTCGACCTACTCTCCACTGAACTCAGGAAACTCGAATTTCAGCGAGCGTCCGCCTACTGATATGGCTCCGCTGTTCCCTGGGTGTGATTATGAACATTGGCTTATTGTTATGGATAAACCTGGTGGTGAAGGTGCTTCTAAACAGCAAATGATTGATTGTTATGTTCAAACTCTCGCTAAGGTTCTTGGAAGGTACTCTTTCAAAAATGTTTAAGTTATTGGATTTTCTTAATTTCATTTAGTTTGAAGAATTGAAAAAATTTGTGTTTTTTATTTTGTGTTGTAATTAGTTTTGGTTAATTGGTGTTCTGTGTTGATTTGGAACATTAATTTTTTTCCTTTTTTGTTTGGATGGTTCAGTTAGATTTATGTAAATGGGTGTGTGCGTGTTAGGTTGTTAGCTTTATCATAGAAAAAAACGAGGTTTTGTTTTTGGAGTAAATACTAGTTTTACTCAACAACATAACAGTATGTGGTTCTTCGAGTGACGAGCAGTAAGAGAATCAGGAAATTAAGCAAGTCGTGAGGGGTTACATCATTGACTTACTTTTGTGTATGGAGAAAACTTTATTTGGATAGGAAAATCCACCTATGTGTCGCTTTTGTTTAAAATTTTATGGATTAAATTGGCCAACAAAAACACATTTGAGAACCAACATGACTAACTAAAGAGGAACTTGAAGATGTGAATGCAATTTAGATACATTCAAGGACTGTAATGACAGCGTCTCATGCTTTCAGGGACTAAAATGACTCAACAATGGTAGATATAGAAAGACTCGTTTTAGTCCAATACAAAAAATGTACACATTTACAGATATTTTCTTAGAATTACAAAATGATGACATGTTAGTCTATGTTTCGGACTGTTGTCGATAGTGATCGCTGCAGACGTGCTAGCGCCGCCACGATCCGGCACGGTGGTTGTCCGCCTTCTGACGCAATGGAGTGTCCTAGATTGCAGTAGTGGTAATAATGTCCGCAATAGCAGGAGGGCCACAAGTGGAGCGGTCGCTACATCCATGATTGGCCAAACGCGACTGCACCCTTATTTTTAGTCCGTTACAAGATTAATTTGTGGTTTCAATGATGAATAAATAGATTTTCATGATGCTAAAACTTTTATTTGAGTTTTGATGTTTAGTAACTTTAAGCTTTAGAGGCTTAAAATTTTTGTTTCCTTGAATTATGTTGGTATTTAGTTATTTACCACTATGTTTTGCTCAAGACTTGTGCATTTACTTTTGATTATGAACTTCATGAAATAGATTTTCATGATGCTTAAACTTTTTTTTAGTATTGTATAATAATTCCTAAATATATCAAATAGCGTCCGCTTCGCTATTGGGGACTGACAACTATGATTTAAAGTACATTATGTGAAGTTTTTTTCTCCTTTTTCCATGAAGTACTAAGACGAGTGTTGCATTTTTTCCTGAGAGACCAGAATAGATGCTTACTCTAATTTTAAATTTTATTGGTTCTTTCCAGATGGTTTTAGCTTGTTGGATTTTGTTATGATTTTTTCCTAGAACCATGAAAGCGGTTTTTGATAATGGGGGTTGTTGTTACTTGCTAGTGTGTTAGTTTTGTCTGAGTTGAATTTTTCTTATTGGTTTGCAGTGAAGAAGAAGCTAAGAAGAAGATTTACAACGTCTCATGTGAGAGGTACTTTGGATTTGGATGTGAGATTGATGAGGAGACATCTAATAAGCTTGAAGGTCTGTAACGGAAGTTTTTATGTTAGTTATTGTTTGTACTTATTTTTGGATGCATTTGTTTTTAATATTTTTGTTTCTCTTTGAATAGGGTTGCCTGGAGTTTTGTTTGTTCTCCCAGATTCATATGTCGATCCCGAAAACAAAGATTATGGTGGTGAGAATCTAACAATGCCTTGTTTAATTCTTGTGCATTGGATTTGCTGTCCTAGGATAACGAGTTTGGTGATATATTTTTAACTGCCTAAGTTTTCTAGCTGGAATTGAAGTAAAAAACTATTAGGCAAACAATTCTCTATTGTTCCGCGATTTGTTATTTAGTACAAAATATTGTCAAATAGTGGCTATATTAGCAGCACTATATTAATGTTGCATAGCGGAATTTGAACAAGCCGCTGTTTTCTGCGATCCACTATTGAGAACACTGGTATAGTCTTTATATTCTTAACTATATATATGTGCATTGTCATTTGGCATGATTACAACAATTTTAGTCTACTAAGTAGATTTTAGCTTGTAATGCTGTTCACATCAATATCCGTAGAAAGCTACCCCATAACCATCAAGTTGTAATGAGAAAGTTTTCCCTTTATCTCCAGTCCATCTTGGCAAAGCTAATGTAACTCATTCTGGGTAATGTCTAGCTTTGCGTGTTAATGGACTGGCAAATATTCTCTCTCCTATCCTGTTCTGTTGCCTCGTCAATTATGTAGTTGCAGAATAATGGGAGTTGATACATCAAACCAGATAACATTCCCTTGCAATAAATCCGTCATTAGGCATGTTCTTTTTTCTGTTTAATAAATAAGAGGTCCAGTGATTTCTTTCTACAAATTTAAAATTTCTCAGTTCAACATTATGTTCATCTTTGTTGATGTTATTTGGGTTGTTCCTCTCTTCAATTCATACCTACTTGATTTTTCTGGTTTTCTGTTTCATTTTCATTATCATTTAATAATACCCAGGGCTTGCATTCTGTTGTAGATAAATAGATCTTGCATGATTATTATTTATTACTCTTCCTATCTTTCTTCTATCATTGGTAGCCGATATTGCCAAGCTAATAACTCTTGCCGAATAATGTTTACTTGTCTAGCTTTGAATGTTAATGGACTTTGCCTAAATTTTCTTTCTCTCCTCCCCTGTTCTGTTGCTTCATAAATGGAGTAGTTGCATAATCATTGGACTTGATACATCATGCGACATGTACTCACAATCACTCCTTCATTAGGCTAATAGTTTCTGTTTGGTTTGAGAAGTCAGAAGTCCAACACAATTATGTATCTGTAAACATTCCAAACCTCATAATTGGTTATATATATGCTCCACTGCTGATGTTATTCATATTTTGTTTCTCTGCAACCGTACTATAGTTGAGTTCTGAATATATAAAGGTTGATTCTTCTATTAGAAATGGTTTCGTTTTCCTGTTGCATGGCTAAGGTTTTGATGATATCTTTATCCCTTTGTATTGGTGCAGCTGAATTATTTGTGAACGGAGAGATTGTCCAGAGGTCACCTGAAAAACAGAAAAGAGTGGAACCACAGCCACAAAGGCATCAGGACAGACCAAGGTACAATGATAGAACAAGGTATGTCCGACGCAAAGAAAACACACGATGAAGTAGATTTCGATAACAAGAAAGGGACAAAGAGAAAGAAGGCCAGAGGGAGAGAGAGAGTTATGCTTTAAAAGAGTGAAGGCTGCACTATTATAGTCCATCAGCCTTTTCATGCCTATACCATATTTGTTGAATGTTCTATTGGTAAATAGATATTTTGTAGTTAAACCAATGAATGTAAACTTTATTATGCTATCCAATGTCTTGTCCTTTGTCATTTTTCTTACAAAAAGTGAATACCATAAAATATGTTTGTATGACTTGTTTTTGTTGAGATATTAGTTATTGATTGTTTTCAGATTTATAGGATCGCAGTCCTATTTACATGATACCTCTAATTTATATAAACACTTGTACAGTCCTTGTTATCAGTAAGAGATAATATTCTGATTCAAGTTGGACAAATTGCCAGGGACCCATTTGGGTCTTCAGTAAAAAAAAAGAAAAAGAAAAATCAACAAATAAAATATTAATACAATATCTCTTGCTAATAATAAAGTAAACAAATTTTAAAATTTACAGGTGTAGTTGGATTCAAATTTCGATTCGATTCAAGCGATTTTCATAAAACAAGATTAAAAATATAAAAAACTATTTGATTAATTTTTTTGTTTTTTGAAGAGGCCAAAAGATGATTATCTATTGATATGATAACCAATGAAACAAGAGACAAATTGATCTTTCACAAAAATGAAAACATTAATCCATTTGTGTTTAGATTAAAGGTGTTATCTCATGTTTCCCTTGATGGGTTCTTAACTTCTTATGGATGAGAATGACAATTATTATTATTATTTTCAAGGGGAGAAGGACAATTATTGTACAAGGTTCTTCATTTGTAAATTATAAATAATATTGAGGAAGAAGACCCTGCATAGAAATTTAAAATAGTTACATGATTAAAATTTATATGAAATTATTAATAGGGTCATACACTCATATTGTCTCTTAATTTGGTAACATGAAGCATATCCAATAGTGAAATGATAAACTGAATTAAAATTTTGTACATCAACCTAAAAGTCCTTAAAAAAACCCAATTTTTTTACCTAAAAGTTCTTAAAAAAACCAATCCTTCACACTAGAAATCCAGTTTTTAAATGGAGGTTAAAGTTGGATTTAATTATTTTTCTAAGAGAATAAAAGTTATTTTTAAAGTAAAAATAAATACATTTAGTGCTGACAAAAAATTTCCAAACTCAGTTTGGTTACAATAAAAAAATGCAACTGTTATATGATTTCTATACCTTCTCAATTGTTTTAGTCGACGCAAAATAAAATAATTATATACTGATAGGATATATTAATTAAAAATTATATACATTCATTAATTAATGTATAAAAAACTTTTACATTGAAATTCAATTGTATATATAAATTGGATTTTTTCAGAAATTTCAAAGTTGTTTATATTTTTTACAGCGCCGGTGATAAAATGTGTCCTTGACACCATTTTCTTTTCTACGAGTGTTTCGAGTGAAATGAAGAGGTAAACCTTTCAGTTGCGACTGCTCTACGCTGAAGCTGTTCTCATCTTCTTCGCCGCTGCTACCACCGTCACCATACTCCTCGTTCTCTCTCCAGGTTCTCTCTTTCTCTCTCTCTCTCTCTGCAATGTTAGGTTTTGTCTCTTTCATCGATAAAGTTAAGCACCTTAGGTTTAGGGTTTAGAATTCGAAAGTATTACGCATTTTTGAGGAAAAACGAAAACCCTAGTTTAACAGATTTAGGATTCAATTTAGCATATAGAATAGCTAACAAATGATTCTGTAACTTCGATTTCTAAATGAAAAATAATTAGGATGAAATGATAATGTAGAAATTAGTGTTGTATATGATTTTTTATTTTTCAGATGATAATAATTGTTTGGATATTAAGCTTATCTACAGCTTATAGCACAAGAGCTTATCATACTATTTCCATAGCAAATGATAAAATTAAGTTAAATTGTTTTCGTCTATAAGATATAAGCTGTTTTCATAAGTTCTCCCAAACAGTGTCACAAAGATAAGCTTAAACAAGGCAATACAAACATGCCCTAAGTTTATCCAGTAAGGGTCCTCTCTATTTTTAGGCCCAATTGGATTAACAACTTAATTAGGTGCTTAAGTACAAGCTATTTCTATAACAAGATAAAATAAAGTTAACTTGTTTTCGTATAAGCTATAAGCTATGCCAGAGAGCTTATGAAAATAAGCTGAAAACAGTTTAGGGGCATGTCATAAGGTGATTCCGTAATCTCAAAAAAATGCTCTCCGAAACACTCTTGTAAATGCTTAAGTGGATAATCTCAAATAAGCTAAGCAAATTCAGGCCCTTAGTATGCTAAGCACTTCCCTCTCTTATGGTTCAAGTTTAATTGGGCCGTAGTGGGATGCAGAGCTAGTTTCTTTTAGTTGTTGTTTTGTAAAGCTGTTCAATCACTTGCGAAATATGTCGAAGGAAAGGGGGGATTTTTTCAGCTTGTTTGTCTATATGAATTTTTGTTGGTCAACCTTGACAACAATATTTTTTCTTATGTTTTCTACATCCTTACTCAACAATACATAGACAACACTTAGTGTGTTTGTTTCCGGGTTGAATTGGCAACAAATGGACATTTGGTGAGAAACAACAATTTCCTGCCTCACTAAATATAGTAAAAATAGTAGCAGAACACATGCCAGGGTGGATTTACATGTAAACAGGCCAAGAAAGAAAATAAATATTAAACTAGTTAAAGAAAGAAGCTTTGGAATAGCATGACGTAATATTTATGTAGAAGTAAAACAAAGTATATTAAATGTAAGTTCAACAGTATATGCACTAGCATGATTTGAAGGTTTTAATATAGGAGGTCATACTATACCACATGTCACAAACCTTAGGTCTCTATACTCTTGGGTCTATCATACAAAGTGATGGAGAAATTCGGGGAGGTGTAAATCATAGGATTTAAGTGGAGGAAATGGAGGAATGTTTCACATGTTATTTTATTTTACATCATAAGGCTTCCAATGCCGCAAGTAGGAGTGCTTGACAAATAAAGATAGAGGAAGACAGATAATCTAAATGAAACCATTAATAGGTTCTAAATTTAAATCATGTCGCTTGACCCATGTAACTTGTCTCCTCTGGTTGAAAAATGCTTTGGTGGTTGTTGTATCATTATTTATGCAAACTACCAAAGCAAGTGTTTTTCCTCTGAAGTTAAAAAATTTACACTTGTGCAATGTACGTTTCTACTGTATGATTTCATTCATGCTGAGAAGCCGCACATTGGATGAGATATGCTATGAAAAATCAATTTATAAGCGGTGGACAGTCCTACAAGTCGGTTTTGTAGGGTTGAGTTAGGCCTAACCCATTTCCAAGACGGCATCACAGCCTATCCATGATTGGATGTGCCACCCACTATCGGGCCCCTCAGGTGACAGTTCACGCTCCAGATGTCTAGTCCTAGTCCTAGGCATTAGTTGCTTATTTGTGTAACTTCCCAATGTAGCCATATGACGAACAAATGTTATATATTGGATTCCTTTTGCTGTTAATCCTTTCTAATTGACATTTCCAGAAGAAGTTGATGAACATATTCTTGAGAGGGAACTTCTGTTTTGCATTTAGTTATATAAATTGCTGCATATCGAAACATATCGTGATCAATATCGTTTTATTTTGCACTGTCTCTTGGTTTAAAAAACTCAACATATCTGTTCACCAATGTACTCCTTAATCTTTTAGTACGTAAGTGATTAATTTCTGTTGTAATTTGTTACATCATACAAGATGAGCAGACCTGACTGTTTGAAGGAGAAGGACGAAAAAAGTAATTGGCGTTCTGTGGATAATCATGATGAAGATAGTGCAACCCGCACAAGATCATTTAGTTTTGAAGAGATTATGTCTAGAAGAAAAAACAAAGAGTTGCTTGAAAATGTAAAAGATCCTGCTAAGGAAGCGTGGAATAAATCACCTGAAGGTTCTTTAGAGAAAATTGCTGATCATATTGAGTCTCCAAGAATCTATAAACATCATAAGTTTCCATCCTTTAACATGGAGAAACATGCTTCAGAGGAACTAGTGAATGTAAGTTCTAGAAAGAAGGTTAAGAGCACCATCGTGACGAAAGATGATTTAACTGAAGGGAGAGATAGAACAAACAATATTTTAGAAACCAAATCAAGAGCTGGATTAAATAGTAAAGGCTGGATAACTGAAGAAAAGACAAGAGAACAGAGGCGTGGTCAGAATAAAGCTGGGAATAAGCATTCAAGAGATTCAGATAACAAGGATAGTTATGCAGTAAAAGATACATCAAAATCTGAAAGGAAAATAAAGAAAAAGAACCACAATGAAGAGGAAGAGAATCATAATGAGCATTATACAGAAAGGAAACATGGCAAAGATAGACATGATGGGGGGGAAATAAAAAGGTTGATGAGCAATGATTTTGAAGAAGTTCCTGAAAAGAAGCATTATAGAGACTCAGATAAGCATATCCATACAGAGGGTAGAGCAAAATATGGAAGAGAAATCAATAAGGAAACAAGAGCAAAATATGAAAGAGAAATCAAGAGAAAATATCGAAATGATGATGAAACTCAAGACAGAAATGCAATGAGGAAACAAGATATTGCAAAGCATCATAACCCACACATTTATGAGAGGAAGAGCAGGCAGGAAAAGGTGAAGTCACATTATGAAGAACCAACCATGAAGAGGAGACGGTCAAGAAGTCGGGAGCGTGAGGATAGAAGAAGGCCCCGTTCTCTTTCACCAAGGGCACACAGAAATACTTATCAAGATGGAGAGCGTAAAGACTTGTCTGTGCTTTCTCTGACAGACAGTTCTAGAAAAAAGCACTCTGATGATAAAAATAGAGTATCAACTAATGGTTCAAGTAGAAGGTCAAGAAGTCGTGAGCGTGACGATAGAAGAAGGTCCACTTCTTTTTCACCAAGGGCACACAGAAAAGCTTATCAAGATGGAGAACGTAAAGACTTGTCCATGCTTTCTCTGACTGATAGTTCTAGAAAAAAGCACTCTGATGATAAAAATAGATTATCAACTAATGGTTCAAGTAGAAGGTCAAAAAGTCGGGAGCGTGAGGATAGAAGGAGGTCCCCCTCTTTTTCACCAAGGGCACATAGAAAGACTTATCAGGATGGAGAGCGTAAAGACTTGTCTATGCTTTCTCTGTCAGATAGTTCTAGAAAAAAGCATTCTGATGATAAAACTAGAGTATCAACTAATGATTCAAGTAGCCACCATCGACGATATCGACATAGTAGCCCTGCCAGTGGACTTGGTGGCTATTCACCAAGGAAGAGGAAAAGTGAAACTGATAAAAAGACACCTTCACCATCTAAGGATTCTCCA
>Ga0099826_10000761_pt1 | contig 17020 bp, 8 predicted proteins | sample Mtrugardesep15_FD_76830 | JGI IMG/M metagenome (GOLD analysis project Ga0099826, IMG submission 76830) | Root nodule microbial communities of legume samples collected from California, USA - M. trunc garden sep15 | ecosystem: Host-associated > Plants > Roots > Nodule | place: USA: California... | reverse complement strand
CTGTCTCTTGTTAGTTGACTATGATTATTGAAAATCTTAGATCATGCCATGCATGTTCATGTAAGTATGGTTTTTATTTTTCATCCTTGCAAAATCATAAGTAGAATAAACCATAAATTAAAATAGTTTTATGGTTTGTTTAAAAGTGTGTATACTTTATATGTTAAAAGGTCTATTATAAGCTGACGGTTTGATATTGTCAAATAAATCAATTTTTCATGTGATGAGTTGATAAATTAAATTTTCATGTGGTAAGATTGAACTAGAAAGACAATTTAATTTCATGATGGACAACTTGCCAATTAAAAGATTTGGCAAACTTTCAAGGTCCACACGTTATAGAAAATTGGACAGCATGTAGCATCAGTTATTTGTCAACATTTATTTTAGTGGGGTTAATTAATTTGTCAATTTATTTAGATTTTAATAAAATCTTTTGTCAACTTGAGAATTGAATTAAATTGAAATAAACATAAAAGTGAAGTAAGCCTGCCCCGTTGAAGTACAAATTTTTGAAAAGATTAGAGTAAGAAATAAGAATGGACGAAGATTCCACTGTCCATAGTAGTGCAATTGGAATATACCATTGCTTGCAGTATAAACTTTGAGAAGATCAAGATCAATTTTAGAGAAAAAAACAAGTGAGGCCATATATGAAAATTATCTTAGATTCATCATGATAATTCCTAGCTAAAAACAAATTTGGTTATAGTTTGCAATGCCATTTTTCTAACTGAAGTTGTGTTTGAACAAATAACTTAATTAAGCTATTATTGCATAAACCCTTAACATAAAAGTGCTCATATATATAACTTATGGAATAAAGTTTTTTTTTTTGTTTTTACTAAACTTATGAAAATAAGTTAAAAAAACAACTTATAAACATTTCATAAACTGTTTCCATAAACTTTCCCAAATAATATCACTGGACACAGATGGCGAGCTACATACTTGGCTTTCCATATGGTTAGTGATCTTCATAATATGGTATTGATAACACTAAAAAACAAATTACATTTTGAGTTTTTGACAAACCAATAGTGTATGCTATTAATACATTTTATTCAACATGTTAATATTTGTTTATTTTTCCCAATAAGTAACTTATGCTAAAACAATGTATCAATACCATTCTCATACATTTATATCTCAAAATTGAAATATATAATATATAGTTTATTGACTCCTCCTATACCTTATAATTTTTTGTTGGAGAAGGACTCCTATACCTTATAAAAATTAATTACCTTTTTTTTTTATGCATACCCACAAAACCCATTTCCACAAGGTTTACCATTTGAACACTCATTCTTACACTTTCCACAATGACGAACATTTGACAAAACATTGGTACAAACTCCATTGCAACATCTTGCTCCTTGCTTGCATTTGTTGCCACACACATTACAATTGTTCTTGTCACTCAAAACATTACGACAATGTTTCTTGCAACAAAAAAGCAAATCTTTTCCCTTGTTTGCTCGAACTCCATTGCATATATTATTAGTCTCACGATTACATTGCCTTCCTTTCTTTATTATGCTTGCCAAGAATCTACTTCTTGATCCATGATGTGTGTCAAGAACATAGAAGTCTTGTTCCTCTTCGTCTTCATCTTCATCTTCGATGTCTTGATGGTTTTTATCATCACTATTGGATGAAACAAACAAGGCTAGAGAGATGAGTAAAGAGAGAATTATTGTGAGCTTTAGGATTGCGTTGGCCATATTAATTCTCTCTCAAACTCAAGTTAAGAGATGGTGAATTATATTGCTCTAGCAAGCTAGTTGATAATTGGAGTGTGTGTGATGATTAAAGAAATTTGTGTGGAATTTAAACTAAAGTTTATCGTGAAATGCTCCATGATCTTAGGGGAAGAAAGCTTGTTGCTTGCAATTGCAAGGTTGAATGAGAGAGTGCAATTCAACTAAATTCTCGGTTTGAGCATAGTTGAGTAATGTACAAGCATATAGGCATGATTCAGTGCTCCAAGTTCTCTTTTAGTTTTAATTATTGCTATAATTAACAAAAGTTAACTTGTTTTGATGATAGTTTAAGAAAGCTTCCAAGTTCTTTTTTTTTACCAAGGGTTCCAAGTTCATAGATAATTAAATTTTGTTTTAGACAAGATAAATAATTAAAGTTGATGACAAAAATGGTGCATCTCATGCAAGGTTAAATCTTTATGTGGTTCATAGTAAAATTATATTTAGTTTTATGGTAAAACAGAATGAAGCACTGTTACGTTTCCTAATTTGCGTTTAATTGTCAAATGAACAATCAAGCATATTTTTAGGAGGACAGAGGGGGCTGCATATAGAATATATGTGTTGGAACAAACAATACTGCCCACTCTTTTATCATTTTATATATAGTCTATAGTGACTGATTTCTCAAACTAAATATGAATATTGAATACAATCAACGATCAAATTTTACCTCAAGTTTTTTTATTTTATTTTTTATTTTTAATATTTTATTTTATAGATTTGCCTCAAGTATTTTAATATTACTATATACTCAAGATCTGAATCGAACTTGTGTGGTATAAACATATTTAGAAAAAACTGCACCACATATTCTTCCTTTTTATTGTTTCAAGGAAAACTGCACTTATTTTTTAGAAAAAATTATGTAAGAAAAATTGCACTTATTCTTTTTATTGTTTCTGGAAATTATACTATGAGCTCTAAGAGAGAAACGTGCATGAAAAAATAGTCTCACATTAGTAGCAGTGAAACTAGTAGAGAAATATATTAAGAATATGTCCTCAATCTCTTTTCAACCTTATGGTCCATGAACATCATGAAACTTGTAACATTATAAGGGTAACAAAGTAAATTATTATAAAATTCTTCGATTCGCCCTGCCCTTGTTAATCAATCATATGTGAAATTAAAAATTCTCATTTTCTACCTTTTACACCTAACATATATATGCAAATAAAATCCTTCCCCTTTTCTCTCCTCCCTTGCATTAGAACGTCTCACTTCTCATCAATTTGAACCAAACACACTATAAGAGTCAGAGTTTAGACTATTTACCACTTGTTAAAACTGTTCAAATCATTGAGACCAATTCTAAATATTTTAATTTTTTTTAACTCTATTTCTTTTTCAATACTTTTTCCCAAGCTAAAAAATATTAACGAAAAAAACTGGAGGACATAAACCTAATTTAAAAAGAAAAGTTAAAAATTAAATAATATGATTCTCAACATATATTATCTAACTGAACTTCATTCACCATATTTATACATGATTCTCTCACCGATATAAATTCTTCTTCAGCATCTTTATCCTTCAAAACATGTTGTAATATCTTTAAGTCGTGAGCAACATTTAGATTTAAATTTTCATCAGTAACAATGTTTGAATGGGTCATACTATAGCAACCATATCCCTTGAATGTGATTTTGTTTTCACATCAGACGAGAATGAACAATGTTAATTATCTCAAAATTCGACAATACGTATATTTACATAATCTTTTTTTTTTCTGTGCTAGATGAATCAGATGAGCTAGACCTAAATACTTCATGAAAATTGCTCTTCAGCAGATAAACTCAAGCTCTATTTTGAATCATAATTAATTTCTCCTTCCTTTTCAAATTTAAAATTTCAAAAAAATCAAAAGTTTGAACAATTTTTTTCTTCAAATTTCTACAATATAATTAATCTATTATACGTACCATAGGCGAGTTGAAGAAAAATACTACTAGTACTACTTAGGTATTTGTAGTCCTAACATGGTTTGTTAATGAAAATCAAACATAGGTGCACGTGTAGAGGATCCTCTTTACCGGCGGGTCACGGTGGCCATTGCGGCTTCTACACATGTGCAAAATCTATATATACATAAGCATTAGTTCATTGGATCCCTATATTATTTATTTGATGGACCTCTACATGTAATGCAATTGGGGTTGACTTGACTTTCATTTTATTGGTTATTTTTGCATTGCCACTAATTAGCTGTTGTTCACGCGTGTTGGGTATTGACTTAACAAAACCATGGACTTAATTAGAAGAATGGAAATAAAATGCTCCTATGAACTACTTGCTCAGAAAGAAGAAAAGGAACATTTTTATTAATATTTGCAACTACATCATGATGATGTCATCGTTTAGTATTCTTTGGAATGGATGATCGAGAAGGTTGGCGAACTGAAGTAGTGTTCTATTGAGTTTGAATGTTAGAGGTGGCACCTATAAGTACTTCGACACTCAAGTCAATATGATAATAAAGAGTGAGATTTTCAGGTTGAAAGAAAATATACTTTGTATTTTTGTGAAGAAATGTACTTAAAGGCACTCAAGAGGAGCCGTTGGAGAGTACTATTGGGGCTGCTACGGACGATGCCCTTCAATGTCTGGATCTGGTAGCTGTTGGGGCGCATTTCAAGTTGTTGAGACGTTACGAATTGTGGCCTCCTTATGTGAGGTGGATTGGGTTCACTTAGAAATGGGTCGGAATGTGATGAAGGACTGAGTTTTAGGTCAATCTGGAACAGATGCTGCCTAAGTTGACAATCCATGATGATGAAGTGGTGGCTTTACATATAATTATGTTGTGGAAAGAGGGTGTATCGGTCTAAATATTCGTCTAAAAAGAGCGTTATTAAGTAATGTCGTTTTGAATCCATTCCAATTGAATTGGTGTTTTCTCAATCATTATTATTGTGAAAAAAAAAGTTTACAATAATTAATCTTGGACAATTTATTTGCGAAAATATATGTATAGCTAAAATGAAAAATGGACCATATCTAAGATTGGGTCAAATTTAAACAGTTCAAATAGATTATGTAATAATAAGATCGGTTAAGCCATATTTGACTACTCTAGGAGCAATAATTCATGGGCATTATGGAGAAATTTTTTATCAAGTAGATATTTTAGTTACATTCATATATGAAAAAGCGAGATCCGTGATATAACACAAGGTCTTCTAAAAGTAGAGCAAATATTAGAAATACTTTTGACCGGGAATAACAAAAGCATCTATGAATACTTAAAGTTTCATATCCAAAACGAATTTTCAGGAAACTTCTAGAATTTTGCAAACCGTTTTTCAGGGTCGTATTGATTGGTTGAAAGGTCTTAAAGAAAATGTTGTTTTTAGGGGGATTGATACAGGTTTTGTATTGAATTCAAAAGAATAATGCATTGTTTACGGTCAAAGCAACATAAAAAAATTATCTTGAAAGACAGTTATTCGAAGTAGAAATTGAAAATCTTTTGTTACATCAGAGAGAATTATTATTTGTTTTTTTTTATATTTAAAATAATGGATTAAATAAGTTTTTCGTCCCTATAAATATAACGAATTTTGATTTTAGTCCTTAAAAAATTAAACTGAATGTTTTCATCCTCACAAAATCTTTTATTTTGTTTTTGGTCCTTAATGACCCCATTATGTTTTTTTTTTTTGGTGATACCCCATTATGTTTATATCAATGTCAAAATTATAATACTTTTATGTTCAAATTGTATCCATATTATGTTCTTCTTCATATATTTCTATTATGTTCAAAAAATGTCAAATTTATATTCATTAGGGACAAAAAAAAATAAAACAATTTTTTTTTAGGATAAAAACATCTCATTTTATTTTTTAGGGACTAAAATCAAATTTTAAAATATTTATAGAGACAATAAACTTATTTAACCCTAAAATAAGTTATGTGATGCATTAGAAATATATGATTTAATACTTCATAAAAGGGAATTCAGTTTATCGTTTAAATGGAGTCATTTGATTTTGTAATAAAGTATAATAAATTAAATTAATAAATGTAAAAAATGAATGACCTGATATATTAAGGGGAAATTACATCGACCTTCCCTGAGATCACTTCAAACAACACAAACACCCATTCAAGTTTTAAACTTGACACTAAACTCCCCTGAATTATCTTAAAATAGATAGATACACCCCTTACAACTTAACATCGTGATTATTCCTTCAAAGCTAAAAACATCTTATGCATTGATGTGAATCTGGCTTAGTATGATCATTTGACTAAATGACGGAACTCTAGCCCCAAATCAATTTGCATTTGTACTAATCCACTCTCTCTACGGCGCCAACAACTCCTCTTCCCGTGGCCCTTCTCTTTTTGCAACCATTTTCAGACTAAATTGCTCTGCATGCGACAAATTGAAACAAAGTTTGTAGAATTGATTGAAAAATGGTAATATAGAGAAGCCCTCGATCAATTTTTTGAAAACACGGGTTTCAATGAGATGAACTAGAAACAAAAACAAGGGTTTACACGCTTAGGTTTGCAATTTATGAGTAAGGAATTCACACATATTTTTATAATAATTTACTCCAATCACTATTTTTTTTTTTTTTGTTGTATTTTTTCACTTTTTTTTTTATATAAAAAAAGTGTGGGGATAAATGACAAAAAGACATTGGAACATAACTTTTGAAGAGTTGATGGAAGCTTGAGTTCTTTTTCGTCAAGATACTAGGAAATGGAACCCTCGAATGATACCTTTTATATTACAAAGCGTAAATGTTTTCATATTACAAATCTAACTCAAACTGCTCGTTTTTTTTTATATCATAAACACGTGATATCATTTTTTATGTAGCAAGCAGAGGAAACCAACTCTTAATTGTTGGTACAAAAAAAAAAGCAGCTTAGTTAGTAACACGGGCTAAAATGAGAGCTTGACGTCATTGTGTTAATAAAAAATGGCTTGGAGGTATGCTAACAAATTGGAATACTGCAAAAATGAGACTTCGTAAGTTCAGGGACTTGAGAACGGAGCTAAAGACATGGAAATTAAACTCTGTTCCAAAAAGAGATGTCACTATGTTGAAGAGACAATTATCTCATTTGGAAACATATATGGGAGACAAAATATATGACAGGGTTACCCGATATTGTAATAATCGTTGACTAGTAAGAAGAATATACTACTCTTCGAGAATGTATCCCTTTAGGATTTCAACAATTTGTTTAATCGATACAAATTGTGACCAAGATCTAGCAGAGATATCTCAATCTTAGCTAATGATGATGATATAGCTTCAGTCCAATTAATTGTTGACAAATTAGTTTATTTGTGAGAGTCATTCTAGCTATAGATGATTTTTTATTAATAATAAGATAAATAAATTGTTAGATTTGGTTCGGTGATCATAGATTTATGAAATCAATTTGTTTTTTTTTTGGAAGGATGAAATCGATTATTATTATAGCATTACAAAATTGTGCAAAAATAAATTTTTGTGATTAGTAGGTATTAAAAATAGAAAACAAAATGAAAGTTAAATTAGCAAATTGTTGAATAAAAATAATTCCAAAGTTATATTTTTTTATTTTAGAGGGCATGGTAATAGGAATGTTCTATTATGTTACATCAACACATTAAAACAGTTCTATGATATATATGTTGTTGAAGTAGGTCAATATTTCTATTAGTAAATATGAAATTTTCAAGTGCATTCTCAAGTACTTATTATCTCTTGGGTTATAACTGCTATCTTGTTAATTTCAACTAGAGGTAGAAATCACATGAGTTGTGAACCGGTATAAAAAAATATGTTTTTATTTAACCCTGTGTATGTTCCCGCTCTTTGAATTTGTTACTATCAAATACTCTCTTTTTAAAAAGGTAATTCAGTCAAAAAATATAATCGAGAATCCTTATTTCTAGTGTTTTCTCGCACTTTCAATACTTTGAGGTCAAGAATAAGTTGTTTATCATAGTTGGATCATATTTGTAGGTTAAGGAGTATATGTGTATATGTAGTAGTTTATCTATAGAATTTAGATTATTAATTGTGTAATAAATATATTTCAATAATATTATATTTTAATCAAATTTATTAACTTTCCTCAATATTGCACTGTATCCTACAATCGTCTAATGTAATTGTAAGAGTAATATTTGAGCTATGATTAGTAATACCCTAATATGAGTTAGTGTGTTAAATAAAATTAAGATAGCAAATGATAATCTAAATAGTAATATTTTATGATTTATTTCATTTGATTATCATTGTCTAATAGTACCAAGCCATAACTGCATGATCTTTAAAATTAGAGAAGAAGAAAAAACAATTCAAGTATTTTTTTTGTTGAAGGAAAAACAATTCAAGTATTGGATGCCAACACAATAATTAAATTACATATCATAGAATATTTTATCATATATGATATTTATTATATCTTTTCCTAGTGCAAGAAGTCATTCCTCTCCGTAGAGCCTTTTTGTATTCTCTATGTTCTTGTACTCCAACGTTTACCAGGACCATTTGAAATACCACATAGACATTTGTATTTAATACATCGAGGAATCCTAGGAAGCACACACTTAACTGTTGTTTCACAAGCAGAATCATTATGACATTCAAAGTATGCTGTAATGAGAAAAAATGAGAAAAAGAATGTTACAAATTAAAGGGGATAAAAGATTATCACCAAAAAAAAAAGGGGATAAAAGATTACATAAGAAGTAAAGAATACAATTTCAACATAATGAAACAATTCTTACCCCCCTTTGTAACAAGAAATAGGGACAAAAAGTAGATCATAGCATAAACAAACGTCACAAATTTAGCCATATATTTCCCTTTCTTTTGCATGTAGCAAATAGAAAAAGATATGATCACTTTATAATGTTTAAAGCTCAAACTTACTTTGCATAGATTTAATAAATTTTAGAACACTTAGTAAAATGTCCCTTAACTATATTGAATTATCTTGTTTGTCCCTTTAATATACTTAGTAAGGAGGTTGTGTAAAAAAAACCAATTATAAAAAATAATTTTAATCTTTAACCTTTTATGATGGAATAAAAATGTTTTTACCCTTAAGAAAAAGGTCAGATATTAAAAAGGCCGGATAATTTTTTAACCTTAGTGGAAGGTTAAATTATAATGTTGTTCGAACATGTGACCCTCCTTCTATCAAGAAGTAGTTTAAAAAATAATATAAAAAAATATTGTTTTTCTTTTGCAGACACAAAGAGAAACAATGTTACTTGATGACAAATTTGGTAAGTGCACCAAACTATTTCAAGTAATAAATCAGTAAGTGTATCGTCTCCACAAAGGAGAGAATAGTACCATACCCCTCGCCTAAAACATAAGATAAAAATAGCATCATGTTAGTCACGTTCTCGACATGGGTGATGTGACTCAGTAAGTCACGTACTCGACATGGGAAAGGTACCACGAGGAATTCAAACACATAATGTATCAAAAATCTATATCGTATCAAAATATCAAAACAACATGTATCAAAAGTCTAGTATTCCTATAAATAATGAATAGTGTTCTATTTTTTGAAGATGTAAATTTGAAAGCTTGAAATATACATACAGTGCCAATGTCAAATTCCATGTGCAATGTCCTTAATTCCAACAAATCACTTCTACCAGTCTTGCCCACAACCCCATTTGAATTATTCTAAACTGGTAGTATAAGATGAGCAATGTAAGTATAAAGTTTTACAAAATAGATGCGACAAAAGAAGAAGTGTACAACAACCATAGCAAAAAAATATGCGCAAAATCCTTTATGAATACGAAATCGAAACAAAAATTAAAATCAAGAAACCTTTCAAGTGGATTAATGCATCAACAACATCTTGATCATTTGCAAACATGAAAAAGTTCTCCAAACTCGACATCTAGATCCTTATGTTACAATGTTTGAAAACATAATGATTTTTATCTAACTATCAAAATGCATGCATCAAAAATAATTTGTTGCAAACTCTGTTCTTTTAAATGGCAAGGGAAAAGAAGTGATCCACTTAATGAAGTAGTTGATAGTTGGGCCTTAGTCTCGGTTAATGAGCTCTTAAATGGCCACATAACATCGTTTAAAGTAAGCATGACTCTTTTATTCAAGTAAGCATGCACTTTCATTAATGAATGTGTTAAACATGTACCTATTTTAACATCTGTCTAATTTATAGTTGTGTTTAATGAAGTAGTTGGGAGTATGGTGCAAATGGTGCCATAGGGTTTTGCAGCAATTGGCACCATTTGGAAAACATGATATTGAGTGGCTCAAGACCAATGAAAAACGTGTGAGTAGGCTAGGGTTTGGGTGGCTCTAGAGTCGAGACTAATGCAAGAATGCAACAAATTGGAGGGAAATGGTTTGATAATAAGGGATAAATTTATCATTTTGTGTGTTAGGGCTACAAGATGGTTAGGGTTTTGATAGGTCAGACTACCTTGGATTCATAGTAAGTAAGATAAAATAAGACAAGATAAGATCATTTTAGTTGTTAGATATCCGAAAACTAACGTCCTTGTTGTGAATTCCGGTCTAAAACCTCACACCAATACAAATTATGATGTGTGGAGCAAAGGAAAGTAGTAACCACTAACAAAGTAATCACAAGCAATAACAACAATAACGACACCTAGGTATAATCTAGGAATCAAAGTGAAAAGCACAAAACCACAAGCATGTGAAAGCAAGAAAGAAAGGAGACAAACACACCAAAGATTGTTCACCCAGTTCGGTCAAACTTGACCTAATATGACAAAGAGATACAAATGGGTTACAAGAAATTATCACAAGAGCTCACAAAGAACAAAACCTAATTTCTACCTATTTTCCCAATCTCACCAATGAACAAGACACTCAATGATTTTCACTCACCCAAGATGTTTACAATGTTTCCCAACCCAAGAGAACCTCACCACAAAGACACTCACCTCCTTTGTATTACCAAGGTTTCTCTCTTGAAGCTCTACTCAAAAAATGAAGAATGAAGCCTTTTATAGTGTTCAACAAACGTCAAAATCGGCCACCGAACAAAGCAGTTCGGCCACCAAATTCTTGCCTTCGTATTGTACGAACTCAGCCTTATCTGCCAAATTCGGCCACCGAATGCACAGATTCAAGGCCCGAAAAACTGCGAATGGCAAGGCTGGAAAGACACACAAAATCGGCTGCCGAGGACAGCAATTCGGGGCCCGATTTTTCATTCCTTCAAACTTCAATTTCAAGTCAATTTCAACAGTCCTAATACATATATTTATATTGATAGTGAATAACTGAATATGGAAAACATACCTTTTTTTTTCTTCATGAAAGATTATGGTTGAACTAATCATTTTCTCATGAAGAGTCAGAACGATTTCAAACCATAAACACTTATATGAAAAATTTCAATGATTTCACCCACGAGTATTTATCAACTATTAGATACATTCACCATTTGATGTACAATATTTATTGGTATCAAAAGGAGTATTTTTTTAGGGAATGTCAAGTTATTATTCAATCGATATGTTTTACAAACTATAGAATGTACTTGTAAAAAATATTGTGAAATAAAACTATAAAAGCATTAAATGTTGATAGTTGAATTGTTTAAAATAAGAAGATGGAAATCATGTAATTGAGCTCAAGTGGTTAATAAGTTTCATCAAGAAAGAGTTGTTCAAAAAAAATACGAGTTTAGTTCATGGGTGGAACAATTAAATGACATCATTAACTTGTATTTTAATTTGGGCTAAATGGTATTTACCCCTCTTTTTCATAGTTTGGATATGGGATTGGGTTTTCCCCAGTTTTAAAACACGATTACGGGTCGGGTAGCGTGGACATAGGTACCCACCCCAAACCCTTTCTCAAATCCATCCTGAATGTAGAAAATTATTTTGTTATCCCTTTTATATAAATAGAAATCCAAACCCTAAACAATTTCACTCACATAGTTAGAGTCTCAGCCTGTCAGACGATACTCTCTCATTCACTTCTCAGAGTTCTCTATCTTCTCCTTCCACGTCTCACATCCTCGGTTTCTCTCTTCTCAATCACCATAGCCATAATGCCATCATATCTTCTCAATCGATCTCATTTTCATAGATTTACAACGTGAATCGCTCTTGGTCTCGTCATCATCTTCACTCTCTTTGTCACCATCATCTTCAAGTTTTTTTTTTGTTTTTTATTTTATTTTTATGATTGATGTTTGATTTTGTTTTGGTTTATCCTAAAATTAGAAACCTTCATTGCCCTTATTATTTTTCTATTCGTTCTATACTGGAATCATATGCAATTTGGTTTGATTATTTGAATTATCAGTTAATTTAGTTTGTAATGTGGTTTGTACTTGGTTATATTCTTTTGATAATTTTGTTTAATAATCTGGATTATCAATTAATATAGAACATTGATATTTTAGTTATATGTTGATATGTCATGTTATTTGGTTTGATAATTGTCATGTTATAAAAATTGTGATTGATATTTAAAAGAATAACCAAATCACTGTTAATGAAATGTTAAAGTGAGCATATTGTTGGATGATGTGTTACAACATTGCTCTCGGTGTTGGAAAACTTCTTTTTTTATTAAAATAATGGTTTACTGTGGGAACGAAGATGAGGTGAGAATACTCGAACTCATCGGAAATTGGGATGAGATTCAATTTATCATCCCCGTTGAGTATGGGTAACGTAACAAGAAATATATGGAAGTCGGGGATAGGGATGGTGAAGGTAAAACCTGTCCCCACCCCACCCCTCCCCATTGACATGCCTACCTGTCATTTGAGCGAGTTTTGTTTACCCCTTGTAAAAAAACTTGGGATTCCATCCTTGTAATTTGAAGATTCTTTTGGTTAGTACGTTCGTGACATCAAATTTCAAAATTCATTGCCCCTATAATTTGAGCGAATTTTGGTTTACCCCCTTGTCATATCATCTATTTTCGGCTAGATAGTTGGCATATGATAGCTCCTTTAAATCCCCTCATGGGTCGGCCTAATACTGTAGTTTTGGGATTTACGAATATGATCCTCTTTAGATTTCAAGTTCAAATTTTTTAGGTGATAACAATTTTGTGTGTTGTTCGGTTTATACATGATTCCACTTTGATTTCAATTGAGTCTGCTGCTAATGAATGGTGAGATTAATTTCATGATTAGTCAAGCCTTTGAATCGGATACCATATATATTTTTTTAAAATAGCTCTCAAACTTTGTTGATGGTCTTTTAATGCTTATTTGAAAAGCTAGAGTAAGCGGTGAAATTAATGATGGCTAAATTTGTAATAATGCAACAATTATCTCTCACCTCTTATTTCATGACACGATTGTTTCCTCTTTTTAAGCGTCACAACGGACCAAGCAAATAAAATGTGAGCCATTTTATCTTATCTATGAGATAGCCTCTAGCCAGGCACTAAACCTAAAAAAATCAGAGTTTTTTTTTTTTGTGGCAGAAATGTTGCAAGCATTTTAGGAGCGAATGTTGTTTTAGGTACTGGAAAATATTTTGGGCTCCCTTCTATAATAGGCAGGAGCAAAAAATCCACTTTCAACTTTATTAAAGATAGAATTTGAAAGAAGATCAATTCATGGAATAGTAAAAGCCTTTCTATAAGTCGAACATGAAGTTCTCATCAAATATGTGCTTCAATCTATCCCTACATACTTTATGAGTTTGTTCACTCTCTTTGTCTCTCTCTCCTTTTGCTGAAATTGAAAGAATGATGAATTCTTTTCGGTGGGATCATTCGGGAGTTCAACGTAGAGGTATAAAGTGGATTTCTTGGGATAAATTGTTTATGCACAAGAATGATGGAGGAATGAGTTTCGAAAATCTACGTACCTTTAATCTAGCTATGTTAGACAAACATGGTTGACAACTTATGACAAATTATGATTTGTTGGTAGCTAGACTTTACAGGGCAAGATACTATCCTAGACATAATTTCTTTGAGTCGACTTTGGAACATAAGCCTAGCTTTGTATGGTGAAGCATATGTAATTCTAAATTTATTCTCAAAGTTGGAAGAAGATGGAGGATAGGTGATGGTGAAGATATCTCAGTTGGTATAACAAGTGGATTTCAAATGATGTTACATATATCCCACAGGTTGATGGAGATTTTCCTCTAGCTGATCTAAAAGTCTCAGATTGCATGCTATGTGATTGCAAGGCATGGAATCTGCCTTTCTTACAGTCATTTTTTAATCAGAAGGTAGTGAACATACCACTGTACCCATCAGTGACGACAGATTGACTCAAGTAAAAAATAGAAAATCATGGTGAATACTTTATTCATAGTGCATATCGTTTTTGCATGCAAGAATTACTTGATACATCCCATTTCAAAGTACAAGGATCTTGGAATCTAATTTGGAAGCTCAAAATTCCTCCAAAGGTAAAAAAACTTTATGTAGTTAATCAATAGGAATTACTTATAAACTCTTGTACTGCTAAAAGATAAAGAAGTCACAAGTCTTGTAAATTGTACATTGTGTACGGTGGGCAGTGATGATACGCTTCATTTATTTTTTCAATGTCCAATTAGCTTAAATGTTTGGTGTAAGGAGAAATGCTAGCAACACACATTTTAACACACACTTTATCAACACATTCTCTTTGATTGGTTAAATTTTACATAGGTCCCACCAAATTTATACGGGTCCCGCATGATTTGGTAGGACCCATGTGAATTTTAATCAATCAAAGAGAGTGTGTTGAAACATGTGTGTTGTTATCATTCCTCTTGGAGTATGTTGCCTTTCTATTCTTCTATGTGTATTTTGCTACAACAAGATGTGGATAGAAAGAATACATGTTCAAAGTCTTACATAATTTATCTAAGGAAGATGCGACCTTGTTTTGCTGTGTGCAGGGCCGGCCCTAGGCATAGGCCGGGAGTGCGACGGCCTAGGGCCCATGCTTATAGGGGGCCCTAGAAAAAATTTATTAGCGGGGGTGTGTATAGCATGAATTGGATTTTGGGGGGTGTATATAGTAAAATATATCAACAGACAGGTCCGAAACATTGACATTGAAGATTTGGCTGTATTGTTTTGGCCCTTTTGATGCAATTTGTTATATATACCCTATATAAAACAAAGCTTTCTATTTACACCCACCCAAATAAAACCTTTGTTCATAATAATGTGCCAAGAAATTTGTGATATTTTTTGGGGCCCTTTGTTCCTAATAATGTGTCTCACTAATATTAAAAATATTTGTGATATTTATTATCTAGAAAATTGGGTGAATCTTCACAACTAAACAAATTATATTTTAGTTGAAAATGGGACTACTAGAGAAATTTTAGTCTACTTCACAGGAGCAATTGTTCTTTAATTCTACGGTATTTTGTTTAGTTTTGGTTTCTATGGAGTATTTGATTTATTTGAAGATGTTGCCTAATTTTTTTCTTTATCCTACAGTGAAAAGCGAAGAAAAAACGAAATGAAGCGCTAATAAAATCATAACAAGAAACTAACAAAGTTTATGATGTATTATGTAAGGGGCATTTTTCTCAAACTATGCCTAAGGCCCCGAAATTGCTAGGAACGACCCTGGTTGTGTGTTGTGGAGTATCTGGAAATAAAGAAACAACAAGTGTGGAATGAGGTAATTGATACTCAACTTTATGTTGTTGAGAGAATAAAAACTATGTTTCTGGTTCGATTCTCTTCGGTGTCAATTTAGGTGGGCTAATTTAGCTCATTAAAAAAAAATGATTGGCAAGATGCTCGTAGGATTTATAATACAACTTGTGCACAGCCGCGACAAGAAGGAAATGTGAAATGGATCAAACCAGCTAAAGAAAGATTTAAGTGCAATATTGATGTTTCTTTCTCCCAACTTTCTAATAGAGTGGGAATATGAGTTTGTATAAGGGATGATATCCACTTTTGTTTTTGCAAAAACTGAGTGGTTTCCTCCAGTCTCTGAGGTACATGTTGACGAAACTCTTAGATTGTTATCGGATTTAGAATGAGTTCATCAATTACACTTGGAACCTATCAATTTTGAGCTTGATGTCAAAAAAATGAAGGATAGTTTTTCATCTCCACATCAGGATGTTACAGAGTTTGGATGATTATTCATTATTGTAAAACTATCTTTGAACAATATTATGTCAACTCTAGTTTTGAGTTCTTGAGAAGACAAGCAAATGAGACAGTTCATAGATAACTAAGATGATCACATTCTCAGCTAGTTTTCAAATTTTGATAAAAATGGTAGATTGTATTGAACATATTTTATGTAATAAAATGTTATAAGCTCCTTTTCTAAAAAAAAATTAAAAATATCTAAAACTTCATCTTAACCGGATAAAATAGCTAATATTTAGATGATTCAAATTCATACCATACATCTTTGATCTTGTACTAAGTATTTCATAAATTGTCTCAGCTGGAAGATAAGAAGGAAGGAAGTGGAGACGTCCTCTTTTTGAATGGAAGGGGGATTTGGTGCGTTCTATTTTTTTTTATAAAATAAACCTATTTTGACTACACTTTTTTTGTTTTACTGATTTTATTTTATGCATTAGAGATCACCATCCCAAAATACTTTTTTACTTGTTTGGATGTAAAAGTTTAATACGAGGCTTTTTGCAAGTACCAAAAGTCGGTGTAATATGCTATAATATGAATTTTCCCCCATAGATTCCTACTAGTAATTTTTTAAATTGAAGGTTAAATTTCCACATTCATTCTAGTGGGAAAGTAAATAAAATTTAGGTCTTGTTAACCGGTGTCTTCTAGGCAATGGTTAAAGAATCTATAAATAGAAATCTTGTCTTTGAAATATAAGAGGTTACTTTTCATAAAGTAATGATTATATAAGTTTTTTAATAAAAAATACTTGTTTTAGATGTTTAACCATTGTCCTTAAGACACTAGTTAACGTTCTCCGTAAAATTTTATTATTCAAAGTCACATGGTATGGTTTGGTATGACCATCTTACATCTAAACCACTCTTTTAGGACCGTCTTTGGAAAGCGACAAGCCCTAGATGGTTCTACTTAACATTACACACTTTGTTGATGCTTGTGAGTTAATGACACATTAATTACTGCTAACAAATTGGATAATCACATTATACCTATGCATTTAGAGAAAGCCTCGTTTGACCTGCATTTTGTGGTACCACAAGTGCTCTGGATTAATGGTTACTATTACTAGTTACTACTAATTTAGTGTTGCCCTATGTAATAAATTCAATTAAGGGAATGGGTAGTATATTTTTGAAAGGGAGTATAGAG
>Ga0099826_10000760_pt1 | contig 17036 bp, 6 predicted proteins | sample Mtrugardesep15_FD_76830 | JGI IMG/M metagenome (GOLD analysis project Ga0099826, IMG submission 76830) | Root nodule microbial communities of legume samples collected from California, USA - M. trunc garden sep15 | ecosystem: Host-associated > Plants > Roots > Nodule | place: USA: California... | reverse complement strand
TGCCTGATTTGCAAAGACTCCGGGATGAAATCTCAAGCTGGCATATTAAAGAACTTCTGTATAATTGTTTGCCTGGAAGATTTTCCAGTAGCAATCACACTGATGTATGTGTTCTGGTAATTACTTTACAACTGATTGCCTGTTTTTATCCTGTTTCTCCCCTTTGTGGTTCAAGGAGTGGCAGTGAGGTGTTAGTCTAGCTCTCGTTGATTTTTGATATATCAGCATGCATTATTATTTTTACTGCTTCTTTACATGTGAAATGATTCTTTTTTTAAGTTATCTACAATATAGATTAATAACCAATGTGCTGAAGTACAATGTATGTAAGATGTATATCACATCTGGAATGCAATAAATAATATGGTGAAGTTAATATAATAAACAAATTAAGAGTTAAACCCGGTAAAGGAAAAATACGGAATGAAGGGTTAAAGATGTCAGCTCGTCAATAATTTTCTGCTGTGAGCCCTTTATTTTTTCTTCTTTTTCTTTCAGAATTAAATATTTCATATATTTTTTAATAGAAATGCTTTGCTCTGCTTTTGCTGTTGTTTTTCTTTCATTTGTTTTTGTTGATGATTGACTAGATTTTTGGAGTTGATGCAACTTTGCTTATTTCTTCGTTGATTTTGCGCAGCATAATGTAAAAGAGGACCTGGCGAACATAATAGCACCGCTGGTGATTAGACCAATTACGAGGTGGCCTTTTTATGCATTTTTAGGTGGTGCCATGTTTTGTTTGCTAGCTAGCAGTGTTTGCCATCTCCTCTCGTGCCACTCAGAGCGCGTATCATACATTATGCTCAGGCTTGACTATGCAGGAATTGCGGCTTTGATTTCTACCTCTTTTTATCCTCCAGTATATTACTCATTTATGTGTTATCCATTTTTCTGCAACCTTTACTTGGGTTTTATTACTATACTGGGCATTGCCACCATGTTGGTTTCGCTCCTACCAGTTTTTCAAACTCCAGAATATCGCACCACCCGTGCTTCCCTCTTTTTGGGAATGGGTTTGTCCGGTGCAGGACCTATTCTGCACAAGCTTTTTCTGTTCTGGGGTGAACCTGAGGTGTTTTACACAACTGGTTTGGAGATTCTTATGGGTGCTTTATATGGAATTGGGGCACTGGTTTATGCCACCAGGATTCCAGAACGATGGATGCCTGGGAAATTTGACATTGCTGGACACAGTCACCAATTGTTTCATGTATTGGTTGTAGCTGGCGCATACACTCATTATCATGCAGGGTTAGTTTATCTCAGGTGGCGTGATCTTCGGGGCTGTTGATTTATTGAGATGATTTGTAATTGAATGCTCTGTTCTTATTGTATGATGAGTAGTCTCTGCAAATTCACTCCTCTAACTGATGCAATTTGTGATTATTGAAGAGGAGGGGATGTTTATGTAACCATATTATAGGCATTATGTAATATGTATACACACATAGAATCCTCATTATCCATGCGTAAGTGAGCAATAAAATTTCATTTGGACTACTGTGGCATGATAGAAAAACTTAGAAAATTGACACTGGACGCAGCTTAGGATAATAGGATGACTATTCCAGATAGATAACATGCAGCAGTGTGCCTATTTTTACGGTTTAAAGATAATGACAATGTAAAACAAATACACATGAATCTAATCAAATTTCTCTATTATATCACTTTATTATATACTTCTTGAAATATTGACATGGTCAAATTTGATTTTAGGGGACCGTTTGGTAAGGATTAAAATCAAATGATTTTGACATTCTACAATTTAGAGATTATTCTTTAGTGATTTCATAAATACTCTTAACAGATTAAATTATTTTTTGAAAAGCTACTCTTAAAGTACACCCTCCGGTCATTATTATAAGCAAAATTTTGTATTTTAGATTCATTTAATTAATGACATATATGATCTTTATTATAGACCACATACATCATTTAATGAATAAATCTAAAATGCTAAGTTTTGCTTATAATAGTAACCGGAGAATGTATTTTGTAAAGATGCTCTTAAAGATCTATTTTGTAAAGATACTCTTTAATAGTTGTAACAAACGGATGCAATATTGTTTAAAATGATTATTTTTTCTTAAAAAAATATAACAAACGGCCTCTAAATATTGTCATTATTTTGATTGAATGTATGTGTAAATTTTATTATAAAGTTTTTTTTTTAAGGAATTATAAAGTTGTTGGTGCGCATACTTCAAAATCATATTTTATGATACATAGTACTTTTTGCACAGTACTTTTTCTAACTTCTGAAGAATTAACAAAATTACTTTTAAAGAAAAAACATTTGAACGAAAAAATAGCTTATTTAATTACTTACTATAATACAAGTTTTGAATATTTGATCATAAGTCATAAAAGCTTCATTGTGAAGCTTCGTAGTAGATTAACTACTTTTGAAGCCAAAATGATATGAGATGTTTTTCTGTTTTACCAAAACTATGAGATGATATGTCAAATGTATTAAAATATGTGTATGTAAGATAATGCTAGTCGTGGAAGCTTTGTTTAAATTTTACTCATGTTTGTGGATGGAGCAAACAAATGTCCAATTGATCCATAATCATAGACCAACATATCGACAGAATCGACACCTACTCTATTTCTTGTTCTTAATGCTTATCCTCGTATTCTTGGTAAATAGTTCTCCTGGTCTTATATATAAGAGAAAGTTGGATCAATAAAAATTGATGTATTTTATCCAAATTTTAAGTAAGATACATAAACTTTTTTTAGTGTGTTTTCTTTCTTGTCTCGTGTTCACTGTGGTGGCCTTGTTACTTTGAATTTCCATTGGTTTAATGTAGCAACATAGTTAAAACTAGGCATATTACTCAAATAAAAACTTAAATCTGCATTTAACTTCTTGATTTCGTAGTCCAAACTTAAATCAATATACTTGGCCGTCTAGGGCTAGATACTCTCATAATGGTGATCAAACGTTAACCAAAGTGTGAAAATACACAACACTTATTACCAGAAAATTTACAGCCATCATGCTACAAACACCAGGAAACTCAGCCACTAACAATAACTTTTGATCCATCAAATAAATCCATATAAATGAACGAAAACAACAAATTAGATAAGCACTGCAATACAAAAACAAAAGATAACGCCTTAATTTCAAAGGCAAGTAATTTATTTGATTTTCTCTTGAGTCTGCTTGCTTACATTGGATTCAGAATATATTTAACTCATATGAAAGAGTTTTCAATTTGTTGTTTGCTTTCATTTATATGGATTTATTTGATTCATTCTTTCATTTCCAAAATGCAAATGAATATCACGCTTTTTTATTTTATCATCCTCAAAATGCAGAACTTCGCGGCTATTTGAAGGAGTCAAGAATAATGTAACGCCCTAAGCATTGGTAATTTCAAATACTAAACTTTCTACACCATCTAACACCATTTCTATGTGCCGACTTTGTCTAATGCAGAAAGCTTTATCTCCTCTGCAAATTCAACTTTAGGGAGTGAACTTTTGGGAGGAATTGAGAGGAGAGAATATTTGAGAGAGAAGAGCAATTTCTATTGTTTAATAGGATATTTTGATTTTATTTACTTGCTTGCTTTGTATACAAATGATAAGCTCTCTTCTATCTATTTTTTTAGAGGAAAAGTTTTATGGGCATTAATGGATTATTTTACACACTTGAAGAGAGTTCTACACATTTCTCCCAACTACTTATATTTAACAATGTATCTATACTACTCTTCTTTTTTTTGAATGACAAAAGATATTATTAGATAGGAGAAAAGTACAAAGAGTACTTAACTCACAAACACGAGAAAAGAACAAGAGATACTCGACCCACTAAAAACCAACACTTAATCGAGAGTTAATACATAAGAGTGAGTATGAATGTCACTCATATAATACAAACAATTCTCCCCTTTTTTTCCTAGCTAAACACCGTCTTTAAGAGGTTCGTTTAAACCTTCTACAATATCCTCCACCTCCTCTCTCCATATTCCTATCCTATTAAATCTTCCACATTGTGACATGTCAGATGAAAGTTAGCCCCTTCCGATGTTTTTTGCTTCACGACATGGTTGAGAAATACACAAGAAGATAAATAACAATTACAGTAGAATGTCACATATTCCGAACCACTTAAATATCAAGTACCAAACTCTTCTAACAAAAGGACACCTACAAAACACACAATTCAGACTAGCTTCTATCGACAACACTCCCTTTGAGATAAATTCCCACGGGTTGGAAGCTTACCAATGATAAGTTGCCACGATAAAATTTTGACCTTTGATGACGCTAGACTAGTCCATACCCCCTTTAAACACGTTCGAGTCGCCGCACTTAAATGAGAAGAAGAACATAATTTATCATTCAACACAACATATAGGGATTTAACTGTGAAACCATGTGAAGTATCAAGTAACCGATTTCAAATATCCTTCTCTTTTGTGACCGGATGTGAATCCAACCAACCTTTTAACTCGCCCAAAGTTTGATTCCCCATTCCAAAAGGCTCCTTCTTCCATTGTAGATCCTAATGCCTTACATTATATTTCCAACACCCCGTTTGACTATATTTACTATTTTTTTGAAGAGATAATAAAAATAAACGAGGAAATTGTTGAGAAAGAGGGTTCTCCCCAACCAATTATCATGCTTTTTTTTAAAAAAAAAAAAAGTTAAACTAGCTCACCTAAATCATGTAAAAAAGGATGTTGATTTTCTATTTTCAATTTTTTTCTTTCCATACTCCGTAGATTAATTTTGATTGTCTTCCAAACCCTTCTCTAAGGCACATACATCCCTCCCCAAGTTGAAGCAAATTTAGATTTATTTCTCTCCAAAAAATTTGATGGATATTTACATTTTCCTTCATACTTCGCCTTCAACACATCTTTCCACAAAACTGTCTTCCACACATTCATTGGCATTGTGAGAAAATAAAGACAACATATTTAAATCGAGGCCAACACCAAATTAATGAGAGCCTCCTTTACTACTCTTCTACTTCTACACCTCTCTAAAACTTTCTATGAACCACTTAAACCAAAATGGACAAAATGAAGTTTATAATCCAACAAAAAAGTCTTTTTCTTCTAGGAAATCCATTTCTCCTATCAACTGACTTGCATAATCATTTTATGATTACGATTAGTCCCTTAACTTAGTATCTGCGTGCGGATATTTATTTGTTTACAAGTAGTTATGAGTCATAGTTAGATGGATATTAATTGTTTAAGTAAAGAGTACTTACTGCGGCTATTGTATTAGTAAAACATGACTGCAGCTACTAACATGATATATGCTGAACATTGTATAATTGATATTCATTAAAACCTAAGGACTAATTATATTGTCCTTGATCAGTTTACATTATCGCTTTGCTATGGGTCCTTTAAAATAAGGGCTTTAGGGGGTGGAGGACCTTTAATTAGTGCATGATTGGAGGCAATACTTAAGCACGAGAATAATTTTGTCGGCTTAGAAACTGTTACATGTCAAAAGTATTGTGAGGCCACATATTCTTTATCATTCAGAAAAGTAATAATATGGACGAAAAAGAAATTGGAAAATTAGTTAAAAGAGTCCCTCAAGTTCAAGGCAAACTTATCACCGTCTATCAAAAATAAAAAATGCAAACTATCAACCATTTACTTGTTATGGACCTTACTACAAACGACAATGATATCAATAAGATGATGCATATGCATTCATATACACTTTAATTTTGAACGTTGAACTTATTAATACATACGTTAGATCTATGTGTTTATGGAATTGTTTGTTTTTTTTTAAGGAAAGAATTGTTTGTTATTGTTTCTTTTTATAATAAACGGATCATATATTTAAAAAAAAAAAAATCACCGTGTTTATCAAGGAATTAATAATAATTTCTTGGACATGGCTCATTTTATTGCAACTTTCATATAATTAATGTTTGGTAACACTAGTTTTTCCTGGATACTCCACCTTTTACGTACTTTGTTGAACATTGATTCTTTCATTTCAAATAAAATTAGTGTTGCTTTGTAAAAGTTAATCATTCTCTACTAAAGTGCCCGGAATTATGGATTCATCACACAAAAAATGAACTCATGGGGATCCCATGTTAATGGATCATTTGAAGTTAGAAAATTATATGATTTGGTCTCGTAATATAATAATGAAGTGAATCTTTTACCTGAAAAAAAAAATAAAGGAAATTATGAAAGGGGGGATTCAAAGGTTTTTAATTTCTCGTGAATAAAATTAGTGTGCCGTATTTGATGAGTTATAATAATTCTTGTTCTACAAAATAAAAGCAAGATAGCGAAAGTTGAGAGAGACTTGGGAGCTTGGCGGGGCCAAGTGTTGTGTTCTTTCAACGTGTCCTTAGCATCATAAAACCCAACACAAAAGTGACCACCTAAGGTACAATAGATATGAATTGTGTTGTTAACAAATGTTTTAAGATCATTGTTTAAAAAATTCAACAAAAAATATTTTATTTAAAAAGTATAAATTAAACAAATGTAAAAGTTATAATTAGACAATTTTTCATGTAAAAATTACTAATTTTAAATACTTAAACAATACCTACGAACACTTGTTAGTTTTTTTCAAATATTAATGCTAATGAGTGCTCCAATGTGTTCTTAAAATTTTAAATTAAGAAACTATTTCAAAAAATATATATATTATTTAGAGTGTTTAAAGAGTGCTCATGTAATATTACTGGGTCGAAATTGGCGTGGGAGACCAAAATTGCAACAGAAAGTAAACTTAGGAAGTCTAGAAAGAGTTGTTTTTTAGGGGACCAAAATCACAACTTTAAAAAACTTAGGGGGCCAAAACTATAATTAGTTTTTCTAGAAATATAGATCTCCTAAAAAAACACTTCATTCCTAAGAGTATTTGCAATGCGGTTAGACGCAAACAAACCATTTAATCAAAAGATAAAATAACATGTGATTCAGTTTAAACTATTGTTGTATTTGTTTGATCTATTCTCTGTACATCTTTTGCCTAGTCTAGATTTTTTAAATAATAAATTATTTTGTCTTTCAAAAAAATCTGATCCAATTTATTATGGTTTAATTTGAATATCCAAATCACAATTGTATTTTTTTTTAATTAATGTTAATAAAGACATTGTAATGTCTTTGGTTTGAAAAAAGGTCGAGACTAAAGAACTTACTTCAATATTCTTCTATTATGTCTGTGTACCAAAGTTTCTTAGTATCTTCACATTCTTTTAAAATATGTAAAATCGATTATGGAACTTTCATACATTTATCATACTCAATATAAGAAGTTTGCATATTCGGGCTCTTTCTTCAATTGTAAGAAGTGTTTCATGAGCAATTTTCCACAAATTGGATCTAGTTCTAGTTGGTCCCTTCCAAATTTTGTCAAAGAAGGATTCAGGTTGTCATCGGTACTATTTATGGTATTCAACATATCGTATGCTATTTTTATAATGAATCCTCCCATTAGAAGCTAGAATTGAATGGGAATCATATGAGCCATTCGGAGGAGAGTGAACAAGATCAATAACTTCTATTGTCATTTAACTTATTTACATTTACTATCACTAAGATAAGATAGGTAATTTAGTCTCTAAAAAAAGGTAATTTAGGTATTCTTTTCCATCCAAATATTAACAATTGATAATGATTTATTAAAATATTAAAATTTAGGAAAGATAAGAGTAGTATTGAATAGCTTAACAATTGATAATATTTTCATTATGTTTCACTCTCAAGAACACCGCCGCATTCTAAGGTATTGTTTACTTTGGGTTTAAGTCTTCACAATTTTGCCTTTATAAAAATGCATCTCATTTAATTGAGGAATGTAAGTGTTGTATATAAACAATGTCGAACTTTAAGTTGTACCAAACAATTTTCCAACTATATTTCTTTGAGAGAAATAATTAATATCACGTTGAATAGAAAAAAAAAACAATAACTTAACAAAAAAACAATAAAAGACATTTTATTAAAGAAAAACAACAAAATTAACATTTTGAATTTTTACTATTATTTAATATAAGACACTTAGGAATGTGGTTAGTGTAATTTGGAGAAAATTGAAGTGGAGGTTTGAATATCAACGCTGCATCTAACCATCCACATTTTTAAATTTGTGTGTGATTAAATTAACTGTTAAATTTATAATCAATTCAACTACATGAATTAGCCACATATTTCAACTTTAATTAAGTTGAGTAACTATCTATTTTCTTAAACCGATCTTGCTAACTTATGCGTTAAAGACACAAGATAAAAAACTAAATGTAAAATTTTAGTATTGAAAATTGTGGATTTATAAACTTAAAAGTTTAAAATCTTATATTTTCAATGCAACATTTAATTTTTAATTTTATTTTTAGATCATTATTTTATGTCCTTAGGGCGTTACCATTTTCCTTAACTTAATTAGCAAGAATCATGGACGTATGAGAAAGTTCAGTGTACGTATAAGAAGGTTCAGTGTTCATGAATATTTTTGTGTTGAAACATGCCGGCAATCTTTGGAAGTTAGCAGCATCTTCAACTACGACATGATCAAGAAAAGCACGCTAATCAAATCGGCTATAGCCACACCTATAAACTTTAAAGTTACCCCTTCACATGGTCATAGACTCATGGTCATATCATATGTAGTTCATTTCATCCATCGCTCTCAAATCTCAACAATTGAAACAAACAAAGCTACTAACATTTCAATTCTTTGACTCTATCTCTCAAGAAAAAATAACAACAAAACTCTTGATAATAACAACAACAAAAAAGTGTATATCTTTTATTTTTTCACCAAATTTTATTGTTTAACAAATAAATTAAATAGTAGCTTAACTCAGCTGATAAGAGTCAGAGTTTAAACTTCAGACACTCTATTTTTTTATATTTAATTGTGTGAGCTCCAGCCACTAGGCTAATAGATAAAAAAAATTAAATATATTTTGTTTGGGAGAAAATAAAGAGATCTTGTGAATTAAAGTTCATGTAATACGTTTTTATTCCTTGTTAGTCATCATAAGTTCCTCCATCCTTGACCCTTCATTACATATTCTAGTCCAATACTTTTCAATCCACAAATTTGCATGCTTTAGATGATTCGCACCCTCTCTTTACATAAACCGACAAACCAACTTCCCAAACCAAACTTCACTCAACTCACTCACTCACCTTTTAGTGTTTCCTTCAAACCTTCAATCAATCTCAACCATTTTAGGTACATTTTCTTCTTTCACAACCTCAACTATTTTGTTTTCTTCATAGTTCATATACTTGTCACTCACACCACTAACAACCTACGTCACAAAACAAACCACCGTTTACACGAAAAAGTAGATTAATATGGTTACAACAGAACTCTCACACTCTCATTTTTCTTCCATCATGGCAAAACCTATTCCCAGAAACAAATCTTCTTCTATATTTCTCTCTGATGGCTTCCTCTTCCTTGGAGGAGCATTTTCAGCTCTTCTACTTGTTTGGGGTTTTTCTTCTTTCACAAACCCCATCCCAAACGACAACCTCGCCTTAAAACATTACAAAAACAAAGTTGTTTCATATTCAACACCCGATCTGCACTTTGACCCACCAGACCAAACATTCTATGATGATCCTGAAATGGAGTATACCATGAGCAGTAAAATAGAAGACTGGGATGAAAAGCGTGAAGAGTGGCTAAAAAACCATCCATCTTTCTCTGCCGGAGCAAAGGAAAGAGTCTTGATGGTCACTGGATCACAACCTTCTCCGTGTAAGAACCCAATAGGTGATCATTTGTTGTTAAGATTCTTTAAAAACAAAGTGGATTATTCTCGTATTCATGGTTATGACATCTTCTACAACAACGCTCTTTTGCATCCTAAGATGTTTGCTTATTGGGCCAAGTACCCTGTTGTGAAAGCTGCAATGATGGCACATCCAGAAGCAGAGTGGATCTGGTGGGTTGATTCAGATGCATTGTTCACCGACATGGATTTCAAGCTTCCTCTTAAACGTTACAAGGATCATAACCTTGTTGTTCATGGTTGGCCTCACTTGATCCATGAGAAAAGAAGCTGGACCGGTTTAAACGCTGGTGTGTTCTTGATCAGGAACTGTCAATGGTCATTAGATTTCATGGAGGCTTGGGCTGGAATGGGCCCACAAAGCCCAGATTATGAAGAATGGGGTAAAACCCTCCGGTCAACTTTTAAAGATAAATTCTTTCCCGAGTCAGACGATCAGACAGGCTTAGCCTATCTGATCGCGATCGAGAAAGAAAAATGGGCTGACAGGATTTATCTAGAAGGCGAATATTACTTCGAGGGGTATTGGGAAGAGATAGTAGAAACTTTCTCGAACATAAGTAAGAAATATGAAGATATTGAAAAAGATGAGCCTAAGTTAAGAAGGCGTCATGCTGAGAAAGTGAGTGAAGCTTATGGTGTTATTAGAGAAGAGTATTTGAAAGATGCTGGTTATGGTAAAGGTAGTTGGAGAAGACCATTTGTTACACATTTTACAGGTTGTCAACCTTGTAGTGGGAAGTATAATGAAATGTACACTGCTGATGCTTGTTGGAATGGGATGAAAAAAGCACTTAATTTTGCTGATAATCAAGTTATGCGTAAATTTGGTTTTGTGCATAAGAATCTTGGGGATAATGGTGTTTCTTCTTTACCTTTTGATTATCCTCAAACATGATTATGGTTCATGACTATGACTATGATATGATATGATCATGACCCTTCAGGTATAATCTTTTAATCATATTTTAATAGGGGTCCAATTATTGGTGTGACCAATGTGTAGTAAGATTCTGTATGATGATAATATGATATTGTGAAATGTGAACTAGTGATATATTTTATTCTGCTTTTGTATAATATTTTAAGGGATCTTTTTTGGCGTATTAGAGGTGGGGTTTTGGTATAAATATTAGATTATGGATTTGGTTTGTCAATATTTGCATAAACTGGGGATAATTTTATTCTTCCTCGAATCCCTAGTTGTATGATGTTGTTGGTTGGTTTGTCTCTTATACTTGGATAATCCTGTCTTTTTGTCCTGTTTTGGTCAAAAGAAATGGTTCTTAATTCTAGTTTCTACATGCCCCTGTTTTGTTTTTGGACTATTGTTTGTGCATGCTTGATCATTAGAATTTGCATATTTTTGAGACTCAGTTTGTTGCATTTCCATTTTATACCCCACGATTACTGTGCTGCAATGATCGTTTTGGATGTATGCTGTCAAGCTAGCTTAGCTTATAACGAATACTAGTTCATAACTAATTGAATGAATTTGGTGTATTTAGTAAAATTAATGGTTGAATTAGTTTATAAATATCAAACTACGTAAAAATGATATGTTCCATTAATCTTTAATATTTTCAATTAAGATAACACATGTATAATTGAGAGAAAAATAATAAGTTATATGCTAGAAAAAATAATATATAAATTCACAAGAAAGTGATTGTTATTAGATGAATGTTTTTAGTCATATGAACTTATAAATTATGAATTATCATTTATAAACTAGCTTATTGTGTTTATCAAATTGACCGTTAGTTTGATTTGATGACATTAATTAGAACTTTAAACACCCAAAGTACAATAAGTTAGCATCCCATTTTGTTGAAAAATTATGCTAGCTTATAGTTTATTGGACTAGTTTATAATCTTGTTTGATCAAATGAGATGTGTTTGGTAAATAAGCTTTAATCACTAGCTTATAACTTTGTTTAGAATGTTATTTATGTAGAATATGAACTTCTACCTTATAACTAAAAAAGAAATCATTAGTTTATGATTGCTTTTTACCATCTAATAACGGTTTATTGATAAGTTTGCTTCAAACAACGTTTGAACTTATAACATTTTTGCCTCAATTTTATCCTTATTATTTTAACTGAAAAAAATCAAATATTTATTAAAAATCTTTTTATGTCGTTTCATATTTGTTAGACAGTTCAACCGACAACTGCTAATGTTAACAATCACAAATTGAATATTTTAGATTATTCACTAGTTTGTCAGTTATCTTTTCAAACCATGAGTAAAAGAGCTTTGAAATGGGGTTTCTTCGAGTTTTTACATTGTCAATTCTTTGGATACTACTTTAGTTCATTAAGTATTAAGACATGATATTGAAATAATATTTTTTTAATCGATACTCAAACTAATTCATTGAAAAATATTGGTATTTTATATACTGATTTACGCCTACTTTATTTCATTGCACTGAGATTTTAATTTTTAAACAATTTAGTCCCACCAATATTATTATTTGGGGTATAATTTAGTCCCACCAATATTTGGAACCATTTCAAAGAAAGCCTTACTTTAAAAAAGTATATGCATGAATATTGAATTGTTGAATAGTTTATATGCAAGTGGCCTAAGGTGGTGTGGCAACGTAAGGTATAATACGAGTGTTTACTACAATGTTAGCAAAAACTATAGCAATAATGTTAACAAAGAAGAATAACAACAACCGATCACAGATGAAAGAAACGTGTTTGTCACTATACACACATCATTTCCTCATTCCTCTACACTTTGGACAACTTAATGAAAATTGATACCTTATTGTCTTAGATTATTATGGAGTTATCCAATGTCGCTCAACCACCATTATACTCAAATTATTAGATTCCACTGGAGTTAATCTACCCTATATTATATATTAATGTTTATTATTTCTTGTAGTATTGTTTTCTGACAATGATGGCATTAACTAAGGAGTGACTTTCATATGGCCTGGCTAACTGGTTGCTAACTTTGCTATAGTTACTTTTGCATAAGCCCCCACATTCAGCTATATGATACTTTTTATTTCTTATTTTTTCAACCAACTACAATTTTGTAGCTTTTGAATATTTAAAGGAAAATGGTCATAAGTGCTAACACTTTTTAAACAATAATCTATATCCAAAAAGTACTAGTTATATGCTCAATAAAAGTATTTATAATGCATAATTATATTCATTTTTAAAATAATTGTTAGTATTAAATATATTTTAATATTTTGAAGAAAAATAATTTACATTTCAACCAAAAAATAAAGTACATCATCTGGTCATTATTATAAGCAAAAATTCATATTTTAGATTCATTCAATAAATATTAGTGATTAAATCTAAAATATGGATTTTTGCTGACGGAAAGATGTATATTTTGTGATGGTTTAAAATTGCGTAGCATATTAATTCGAGAAATCCACAGCACATGCTTCCAATATTTCTCTGAACTCTTAACCATACATGTGTTGTTTGTTGGGGAAGCATTTTCTTGTGGATCTCATAAATGTACGTATTTTGGACCTTCAGTGTGAAGACCCACCCAACTGAATTCGGGGAAAATTTACTATGGTCCATTAAAGAGGGGGTAGATGAAGCATGTGGATACCTCCACAAATGTTGTCATTGACCCGTATTGTGTCATATAAGGGGTTGTGTGGTCAAACATTATCAAAACTGTATCATGTGATTCATGTCAATGCTCAGTCACATACTCACATATAAGTATAACAACAGTGATGCTTACCTGAAACAGTTTGGCAATTCCTAGTACATCTACCCTTTGTCTGTTCTTCCTTTTTCACTGCCTTGCAAGAAGTGTTACATGGATAGTAGTATAGCTGTGTTAAGCGTTATGATACTGTTATAATATAGTGCATCCAAGATCAACTGAGTTTTGAAGTCAACAAAAAAAGGATTGATAGAGTTCGATAAACTACGGAACATGTTGGTTTTATTTTCTAACTAAAATATGTATTACTTTCTTTATTACATACATAGGCACGACTCACAGTTTATTGCATTTTAGGAGCTGACAACCTCTCGTTCCGATTCACATTCATAAAATAATAAATAACTCACAATAGATGCATCTGCACAAAGCTATGTCTGACTAGTGATTACCAAAATAGCTTCCACCACCACCATAACCTGGGAGGCGCCGACCCACTTCTCAATGTCGTATATCCCTTGCCTCTTTCACTTGTCTCTTGTCATTGCTATCTCAAATCATCAGACAATTACAACTTCAAGAAGCGAAATAGTAGTTTACTCTAAATTTTATTTTCATTCAATTTTGGTTAACTTCGAGGTTAAACTCGTTTTCATCTTATAAGATGCAATGATACGTTAGATGATAATGTCATTCAACGCAAATAGTACTGATCAAATTAAAACTTTTACACATATAAAACATTTCAAGCACGACATGGATGGGAGCTAGTTAGTTTTTTTTTTTTCGAATGGCAAATATGTATATATATATAAATCTGTATAAGATACACCAAAGGAGCCGTGAGAAGACGTGGGAGCTAGTTAGTTAATCCAGATAGATAAGCTTAGGGGGCATCCTTGCTAACGCTCTTGGAGAATGGTTGTTGGTTTCTATGGTTTTTGTGGCATTGGCGCCATTATGAATGCTGAATTGTTGGTCATATTCAAAGGCCTTGAGTTAACTTGGGGAACAGGTTGCATATATGTTAACTGCCGGTTCCTTAATGGCAGTTGATATGGTTACTAAGAAGGAGTAGTTCCAACTCACATGGCAGTTGATATGATTCCTAAAGAAGTAGTTCCAAGTTCCAACTCACATGTGTGCTCCAACAGTAGATGCTATTCGTACATTCCTTGGTTACAATAGGCAATTGTCCTTCTTGCACACCTTGAGGGAAGGAAATAAGTGTGCAGATTCTCTTGCTAAGAAGGGAGCTTCTAAAGATTCTCTTGTCCTTCTTTTCAGACTCAAAAAATTACAAAACATTCAATGGAAAAAAGAAAGAAAGAAAAAGAGTGACAAAAATATCGTCCTCCATAGAATGCATAAGGACCACCTCATCCACCATTTCAGTATTCCTCTCTTTAACTGTTAATTCAGTACATAAGTTTGAGGGGAATAAATAAAATAATGATAACCACACAATTACGGCTAAAAGATTAATAGTATTCAACCAACAATGGATTTGTCCAAGTGATAAGGGGATTGGATCCCTTAGGTAAGCGGTCATGAGTCCGACCCCTGACTCTTGTGTATGGGAAAAAATCCGATTGCGAGAGGAGAACTCACCTTATGCGTCCCACAAATTCCTAAACATAGATTATTTAGCGTCAAACTGCAGTGAAAACTTCGTAGGGATAGTATTCAATTCACAATTGAAACTTAAAGCTTAAAACAAGAAAACTCCTGGAGTTAATTAACAAACAACTGGGAAACACAATCATGGTTTAGTTTGTAAAGCCATCCCATCCCATCTAAAATGTTTAAAATTATGATCACTGCATTAAGAGCATAACAAACACATACCTAAAAACAATACTCTAAATTACATCCCTAATTTTATGATTGTTGCAACAAACTAACTAGTATAATTTCAGATCACATACTCAAGAACTACACAATATGTTTACGGACGAGCTTCTTTCATGTCATCAACAGTATCACTTGAAATTGAACTTTGATTGCATTTGTCCAATGGAGAGGCAACTCACTTTTCTTTGGCAACCCTTTTTGCCATCCTCCGCTGCTTCACTTTCTTGGAGCTAACACAAGTCGTCTCATCACCTAAAATCAAATTGAGTCAGAGCAAAAAACAGCCTTTTTATATTACTATGAGTTTCATATTTGGCGATTGTTAGGCTAACAAAGTGTCGCATTCATCTATGGTGGATTAATATTTGAAAATTGCTCAAATTTTTGACGACGATAATAAACATCACCTTCATGTAGAAGTTTATGGTTCTCTAGGTCTTTACATCCTTACGACTAAGAGTGAGTTGATACGTGTTAATTCATTAAAAACAAGATAACATTTATTGAGTCAAACATATTTGCTTTGTTTTTCTTGCTGAATCGACACTGATCATATCATTGTCACAGTCCTGGAAATGAGTAATAATGAGTTTCTACTTATAGAGATCAACATTGATCATTTTTAGAGTTTTGAACAATTTTCAATTCGATTCACCATAGACAGATAGACTATATAAGACACTTCTCCACCGTAATTTGAACAAGACATTCATTTTTTTAGTGAAGATTCAATTTGATCTCTCATAATTTTCTTGCGGTCCAATTTAGTTAGTTCATTGATAAAAAATAATACTCAAATTAGTCGTGACTATTTATATTGGAAACAAATTATGACTTATTATAATAAAGGGATTAATTTGTCTCCAGTATTAAAAATGTCATGGACTAATATATGTATTATTTTTTTAAGAAATAAACAAGACATTCATAAAACCGTAGTCAATAGAGGTTCATAATTGAATAACCTTCCTCAGAAGCATTTGATCGAACAGTTGGAGCAGGAGCATCATCCCCACACTGGGTTGCTTGGGTCAGAGGCAACAATGGCCCAATCAATTTTCCACGTAGTATTGCTTCTTCCTTCATCTTCTTCTTACGAATTCTCTTTCGTTGAGCTCTAGTGAGTTTCTCCGTCTCTGAATCATGTCCGTCTTCTTCCCCGCTCGTTGAGGCATTTTCACAGTCATCTAATGTGCCTGAAACAACCCGCAATTCAATTGAATCTTCTACTGGTTCCAAATCCTGTTAAGATAAATTAATGATGATGATAATGTATTAATTAATCGTTGAACGAACTATTAAAGAACGAAAGATAAAAGATGGTATACTTGTGGAGATGAGGGATATAGCGTGTTAACAATTGCTTCGTTAAACCTGCGTTTTCTCTCGTCCCGGTTCATGATATGGTAAATGGATCCTTGACTGGCAAAGTGATTTTGGTGTCAATAAAGATATTTTTGAATTTTTTAAGGGGGTGGAAAGAGAATTTCAAAAATATTTGTTACAAATTGAGACCTAAAGTTCCATGCCCAGTTTATTAATTGTCAAGCACTTTGACTATTACTCTTTCTACACTATGTGATTCTTGCGTTACGCGTCTTATTAATATTTTTTTTTTTGAAAATGTCTTTGGGATTTTTGGATTATATAATTGAAAAATAGTTTTTTTCGTATCGTTGGGTAGAAAAATTTCACCGATTTGAATTATAAAATCCAAACAAATAAGTAGTTT